>UEXM01000522.1_pt1 | contig 40151 bp, 68 predicted proteins | sample 1796661 | NCBI WGS metagenome assembly UEXM01 (sample SAMEA4772469, study PRJEB27181) | metagenome | reverse complement strand
CGCGCCGGCGCACACGTCAAGCAACCACCGCAATCGACAACATATCCCACACACCCCCGAGCTGGCAGGGGAACGAAAAAAGAGAAACATACGATATGACCCACGAAAGCAACAACACTGGCTAATAAAATACAGGCGACCGGAACAGCGGCGACTGGAACAGCGGCGGCTTGAACAGCGGGTACTTTAACTCAGATACACCAGACACGGTTCGCGCCTTTAACAGGGATTGCAGTCGTGATGATTGGAATTGTGCAGAAAAGCCAGATTGGCTTTATGAGGCATCTTGCACAACATGGGTAACTGAAAGTGGCATGACGGACGCCGAGAAGGTGGACAACCCAACGTTCCACACATGCGGCGGCTACCTGCGAAAAAACGATTGGGCAGAAGAGTGGCGCAAGGCGTTTGAAGGCGCAAGCGATGAAGATGTGCAAAAGGTGCGTGACCTTCCAAACTTTGACTATGTTGTGTTTGAGGAAATCACTGGCCTGGATATTCGACCGCAAGAGCAATCGAAAACATGCGACGGAAAGACCGTTGAGATTGACGGTGTGAAGTATGAGCTGCGGGAAATCAAGTAACCCCCCCCCAGCCCCCAACCACAGCACAATAGACAGAAGGAACGACACATGCAGAACATAGCCGATGACCCCTGGTTCATTGATGCGTCTTGGATAGTTGAGAGGGTTGGAAGTCGAGTTACATGCTCCCCAGCCCCAACGGATACTGACGAAGATTTCCTTTGCTTGGTTCCAGAAAAGGACGGAGGGCTTGAGGCTCTTTCTGCCCACGGATTTAAGCAAGATGGTCAGCCAGAGTTCTACACGGGGAATGACAACGGAGGGTTTCGCAGTTTCAGAAAGGATGATGTGAATGTAATCACAACGAATGACCGTGATTTTTTCATGTTGTTTTTGACTGCAACACATTTAGCGAAGAGGTTCAATCTTCTTAAAAAAGCTGATCGAATCGCGCTTTTCCAAGCGGTTCTTTATGGCGTGGATTATTACAATTTGGAGCAAGAATAATGGCCGGAAGCGTCAACAAGGTAATCATCATTGGCAACCTGGGGCGAGACCCAGAGGTTCGCACCTTTCAGAACGGAGGCAAGGTTTGCAACTTGCGCATTGCCACATCCGAGACATGGAAAGACAATAACACGGGGGAGCGCAAGGAGCGCACCGAATGGCACAGCGTAGCGATTTTCCAAGAGGGCCTTGTGCGCATCGCAGAGCAGTACCTCCGCAAGGGGTCAAAAGTCTACGTGGAGGGAAAGCTTCAAACGAGAAAATGGCAAGACCAGAGCGGCGCTGACCGGTATAGCACAGAGGTAGTACTTCAGGGCTTTGACGGTGTTCTGACCATGCTTGACAGCGCGGGCGGTGGCCAGCAAGGCGGCGGCTCTGGCGGGTACGATCAGGGCAGCGGGTACGGTGGGGGGCAGCAAAATCCACCTTCGCGCGATATGGATGATGATTTAGATTCCATACCGTTCTAACGGAATATCTTGAACATACCGTTTTGAGCGTGTATGCTTGCCCTATGACATACACATGCAACATATGCGGAACGGATAGCGAGAAGTCGGAGTTCTATAAGGGCGTCACTTCTCGCTGCAAGGAATGCCATAAGGCGAAGGTTCGGGAAAACCGAAAGGAAAATGTGGAGTATTACAGGAAGTACGATGCTGACAGATTCCAGAATGACCCGAAGGTGAGGCAGAGGCATAGGCGTTACCAGAAGACCGAAGCTGGCAGGGCTTCAATGGCAAAGGCGCAGAAGAAGTGGCTTGAATCGAACCCAGAGAAAAGAGCCGCGCACATATTGCTTGGTAATCGGGTCAAGAGTGGTGACGTGGAAAAGCCTGACACATGCCAAGAGTGCGGCGCTGGCGGGCGCATACACGGACACCATGAGGACTATTCTAAGCCCTTACAGGTCGATTGGCTTTGCGCCACATGCCACGCCAAACGCCACACTTAACCCGCGACACCACACCACATCCCCTCAGCCCGCAACACATGGCAGGCTAGGGGAAACAAGGAGAGACACATGGCCGCTATCAAGCGCGAGGAACGCATAGGCGATTGCCGGTTGATACTGGGTGATTGCCTTGAGGTGATGGGGGAGTTGGGGCCGGTTGATGTCGTGGTGACAGATCCACCTTATGGGATGTCCTTCCAGAGTAACTACCGGATCGAAAGGCACAAATCTATTGAAAATGACGGTGATGTTAGGCTGCTGCAGTGGGCCTGTGAAATCCACGCAGCTCACAGCAAGTACATATGGATGAGGTGGGATAATCTTGGCGACATTTCTAAGCCTCGCAGCCTGATAACTTGGGTAAAGAACAATCATTCAATGGGCGACTTAGAGCATGAACATGGGAGAAAAACTGAGGTTTGTGCCTTCTACAAGGGTGAAGATCATTTTTTCCCGGCAGGTCGTCCAGTTGATGTGATTACTGTGGCGCGAACAGGGAACGAGTACCACCCGACGCAGAAACCCGTGGATTTGATGCGAAACGTCATTGAGTGGACGGATGGCGTGGTTTTTGACCCCTTCATGGGCAGCGGCACCACCCTAGTTGCCTGCGCCAAGCTAGGCCGCAAGGGCATCGGCATCGAGTTGGACCCTGATTATTTTGACATTGCTTGCGCGCGTGTTGAAGAAGCCTACCGCCAGCCTGACCTTTTCGTTGCGCCACCAACAACACCGCCGGAACAAACCGGCATGGATATTTAGGAGAGAGACATGTTACAATCCCAATTCACAGCAAACGCCCAACACCCCGACAAGTACGACGGGCACGAGTTCACGCCACGCAAGGCCAAGCACCTACCGCTTGACGGGTCACCACTCACGGAGGCAGAGCAAAAATTCCTGCGGGAAAAGGCGGCGTTTATGTGTCCTCGCCTCGCTGATAAATACGGGGTTCTCTCAACAACGCCACTACCCCCGCCTGATGAGGTATTAACAATCTCTCCCCGCTCAGCGTCATACCGGAGAAATCTGAAAATCCTCCTCCACAATTTGAGAGCGGAGGGCCGATGGCTGACCCACAAGGAAGTCTCGGGCATGGTGGGAGGCAGTAAATCATCCGTAACGAACTACCTGAAAGACCTGACTGGATCGGGGCGCGTTGTCCGCAAGAGCAAGAAGGGATGCCGCCAGGGGGCGTTTGTGTATAAGGCCACCCCTGCGACGCCCTGACGCATTCCACCCCACCCCTTTCTCTGCCATACTAAACCCACGCAAAGGAGGCGAGCCATGTTTTACAGGAAAGACGATTACGCAAGGCCAGTAAGGTATACAATCTATACCGGCCCGCACACACCGCTTTGTGTAAATGGAAAATTTGTGAAGTTCGAAACGGAAGAGGGTGCGGACAATTACTGCAAGAAACATGGGTAATTTTCTTAAGGAGGTGATCAGCATCTAAGCCAACGCTACGGGCGGCAAGCTCGCCCCTAGCACAAGCGCACGTAGCTCAACGGAAGAGCAAGAGGTTTCTATTCTCTAGGTTGCGGGTTCGAATCCTGCCGTGCGCGCCAACCGATTCTTTGTAGGGAAGCCCAACGCGATGTCGCAACCTGAGTTTGATCACATGATTGCGCGCGTGTGTTTGGGGAAACTGCCGGATGATCTGGCACGGGCTTCTCTTCACAGGGACGGATAAAGGAGAGATGAAATATGGCATCGGCTGATTATTGTTTGTGCAAGGTGTGTGGGCGTAAATCTTTTTACGATGCTAACCTGTATTTTGATACCGACAATACAAATAGGGACGGTGAATTTATCCCAGATTATTGCGGAGATTACGCAGGCCTCTGCACTAAGTGCGGCAAGACCCATAAATTAGTGGCCGTGAAGAATGACTAACCCCCATCCCACATCAACAACCTATCGCATAGCCCGCGCCCGCCAACTTATCGCACAGGCCCGCGCTGTAATGAGTAAGTATCAAGGAGAGACGGAATGAGTGTCAGAGGCCCACGGCCAAATGATCCTGTGAACTGGCATGAGGCTATCGCAAAGGAGGCCGCTGAGATTGCCCGCACCCTCATTGCAGAGATAGACAAGGAGGGTGACACATGAGGGGTGGAATTACCGTAAACCCGTTGGTTGGGTGGAGGGTGAAAGATAAGGGGCTGATTCATCACTATTGTGAAGCCTACACCATTACCCAGGGCCGAAAGGGGTGTAGCGTGTCCATTTATCTTGACCGATGTGGGGAGGAATTAGGTTTCTTTGGTGACTTGGAGGCAGCAAAAGGCTTCGTTAATGGGCATTACAGCCGTCGCATTCGTGGCGCAATAAAGGGAGACAACACATGACCAAGCTAGATGCACTCAAGGCGCTTGCCGAGAAGGTGGAGGCGGGGGATACTGAAGCCGTTCGTGAACTGATTGTCCATGACGATGAAAGTTTTGACCCAAGATGGCTTGGCGTCGGTCGGATTATGGAAGGCTCCCTAGACGCAGCTAAGGCACTGATGGGTTCTGTGTTGCCGGAAGATCGCTGGGAATGGCAGGTTAGCTATTTAGGGGCTAAGGTGGGGTTTGATGGATTGGACGGATATGCGGAATTTGTAGTTGATGACAGGTCCGACCCCGCCCGCGCCTGGCTTCTCTGCATCCTCAAAGCACTAATATGGAAGGAAGAGCAATGAGCAACAAGGATCTGATTAAGAAGGCCATCGGAGCAGCCGAGTGCTATGAAGCGGAAATTGACACGGACACAATCGCAGAGGCGCTACGTGAATGCGCAGACGCCCTAGAGGCCCAGGAATGGCGCACAGACATGGAGAACGCGCCACTGGATAAGGCAATGAAGGTGGCGTTTGGAAATAGTGTACGAATAGCCCACCACTCAAGCGCAACCGGCAAGTGGTGGAGTGAGTACGGGCACGAACTTAAAGAGCCAACCGCATGGAAACCCCTAGACACCCCACCCAACACAGGGCAAGATACCTGAGACGGCCTACTCACCGTCTCTCCTCTGTTGAACTGGCCCCGCTTGGAAACTTGCGGGGCTTTTCTTTTGGGTGTATATTCTAAGCAAGTGTTACAACGTAACAGGACAAACCGATGCCCTTGAAGTCAGGCAAAAGCCGCAAAAGCAGGCCGTTGCCATAGCGCTTTCCAAGGCAGGTAAGGGTAAGACCAAGAAGCGCGGGCCGAAAGGAACTAAGTTTGACTGAAGGACAAGCAATCATCATAGCATGCGCATTCTCAGCACTCCTGCTTAACGCACTAGGGGTGCCGTTCTTTTGGGAGGTCTGGTTCTAATGGGGGATAAGCTCACTCCAAAGCAGGCACGGTTCGTTGAGGAATATCTAATTGACCTCAATGCAACTCAGGCCGCAATCAGAACAGGGTATAGCGCAAAAACTGCTGAGGTTCAGGGGTGCAGACTGTTAAGTATTGCTAAGATAAATGCCGAAGTTGTTAAGGCTATGGCAGAAAGAACGAAAAGAACTGAAGTTACGCAGGACATGGTGATTGCTGAGCTTGCCAAGATTGGCTTCTCTGATCTGCGCAATGTGCTTACCAAGTCAGGCCAATTGATCGACCCCCAAGATTGGGATGATAAGATCGCAGGGGCAATATCTTCCATCGAGGTGGTGGCTAGGCTTGGCGGGAACGGGGATGATAACGAGCCAATTGATTACACCCATAAGATTAAGACTTGGGACAAGGGGGGCGCTCTTGAAAAGCTAGGGAAGCACCTTGGAATGTTCGTTGACAAGACGGAGGCTAACGACAAGCTCACCATCACGCTGGCAAACGATGTCGACGACCTTTAAGCTAAACCCCGGCCAACAGAGGGCCATGGACCAGACAATCAAGACCCCTGCACGGTTTCAGTTGATCTTCGGGGGCAGTCGATCTGGCAAGACATTCCTATTTATCTCATGCATCCTTGACCGAGCCTTCAATAGCGCAGGCTCTAGGCATCTCATTGTGCGTAAGGAGGGCAGCGCGGCAAAGCGGGCCATTGCCAAGGATACGTTCCTCAAGGCGTGGGAGATTAAATACCCTGGCGTCCCCGTCCCGACATTCAAGGGACATGATGGTGGTTACTTCGTTCTTCCCAACAAGTCTGAGGTCTGGGTTGGTGGTCTGAACGATGAAAAAGCCATGGAGCGCATTCTCGGCAACGAGTACGCCAGCATTTACATCAACGAGGCGTCTGAGGTGGCATACAGCGCCTTTGTGCTGCTCCGCTCTCGCCTAGCTCAGGTATGCACCACGCTATCAGGGGCAACCCTCAAACAGCGCTTTTATGTTGACCTCAACCCCACTGTCAAAGCTCACTGGACTTATCAGGTGTGGGTGGAAGGCATCGAGCCGCAAGACAAGCTGAAGGTGCGCGGGCACGATACTCAGTACGCATACAGTGTCATCAACCCTGACGACAACAGAGCCAACCTCTCTCAAGAATACCTGGATGACCTTGACGCGCTTCCAGAACGACAGAGGCGCAGGTTCCGCGATGGCGCATACACAGCAGACGATGACAACGCGCTCTGGCGGCGTGACTACATCAAGTATGAAGAAGACCTGCCGGAGATGAATCGTGTCGTTGTGGGTGTTGACCCAGCAATTAGCAACGACATTGGGTCTGATGAGACCGGCATCGTTGTGGCTGGTCTAGGCGTAGACGGGAAGGGGTACATTCTCAGTGATGAAAGTGGAAAGTTCAGACCGGAAGAGTGGGCGCGCCGCGCGATATCGGCATTCCACACGTTTGATGCGGATCGTATCGTTGCAGAGATCAATCAAGGCGGCGCTATGGTGGAGGCCACGATCCAGGCGCAATCAAAGGGGGCAGTGATACCTTATCGCGGAGTCCATGCCACCAAAGGGAAGGCGGTAAGGGCCGAACCTATTGCCGCTCTGTATGAGTTGAACAAGGTTCGACACGCGGATCAGTTCGTTGAGTTGGAGGATCAGATGTGCAGCTTCACCATAGGTTTTGATGCAAAGGCGCAGGGGTATAGCCCCGACAGGCTTGATGCGCTAGTATGGGCGGCAACTGACCTATTCCCAGGGCTAACCCGCAAGAAGGCGGATGACGGGCCGGTAACGGTGCCAAACATGAGAAGGCTGAGCAGGCGATGACTATGGAATCAAACCCCCCGATGCTAACGGAGGATGATCAGGAAAAGCTTGAACTGTTCAAGAACGACCTGACCAGCGATGCGGACGTCAGCGACGAGACGCGCGATGCGGCAAACGAGGACATGCGCTTTGTGAATGTGCCCGGCGGCATGTGGGAAGACTTCCTAGAGGATGACTTTGACCAAGACCGCGTGAAGCTTGAGTTGGACCTTGTAAGCGACTTTCTGCAAACCTTCATTGGTGAGTGGAACCAGAACCGTATCGGCGTTGAGTTCAAGCCCGACGACAGCCTGACCAGCAAGGATGACTCAGACCTGATTAACGGAATCTATCGGTTTGACTTCCGCAAGGGTAGCGGCAAGCTGGCCACAGACAACGCAGTTGATGAGGCGGCGACGTGTGGTGTGGGTGCCATGAAGCTAGCCACGGTGTTTGAGGATGAGGAAGACCCAGAGAACGACAACCAGTCGATTGAGTGGCGTCCGGTCTACAATGCATATTCAACCATCTATTGGGACCAGTCTGCCAAGCGCATTGATAAGCGCGACGCGAACCACTGCACCCAGCTTGACCAATTCACAACCGAGTCATTCAAGAAGCAATGGCCCGATCACAATGCTGTCTCAGCATACACTCCGAATGACCGCAGCCTGCTGAACCTCAACGGCGGAACGTCTGGCAAAGACACTGTTTACGTTGGCACACGGTACGAGATCAACAAAGTCAAAGTCACCATGCATATCTACAACAACCTGCAAACCGGCAAGGTTGTGGCGTATGAGGATGATGAACACGAGGCGATCAAGGATGAGTTGGCCGCTGATGATCTTCAGGTGTTTGTGCGCAAGCGCCAGATCAGCAAGCAGACAGTGGACAAAACCGTATTCTCCGGTGATGCAATCCTTGAAGAGACGCGCCGCATTGCGGGCAAGTGGATTCCGATTGTGCCTTTCTACGGATATCGCGCCTATGTGGATGGGGTTGAAACCTACCGTGGCCTTATTCGCAAGCTGAAGGATGCGGGGCGCTTATTCAACATGCAGGTGAGCCAGTTGGCCGAGAACGCTGCAAGTGCTGGGCAGGAAGTCCCCATCTTCGCAAAGAGCCAGATGCTCAGCGAGGGTATTCAGGATTTGTGGGCAGACAAGAACAACAAGCCCTATCTGCTGGTGGACCCTCTGTATGATGAGAATGGAAACATTGTTTCCGCTGGACCCATCGGATTCAACAAGCCTCCGATGTTGGATCAAAGCACCACAACGCTTATCGGCATTGTTCCTGACTTCATTCAGAACGTAACTGGGTCTGCGCCGAATGAGGCGTTTGACAGCGACATGTCAGGCAAGGCCATCAAGGCCCTTGTGAAGCGCGAGAACATGAAGACCCAGGTTGTCATGGACAACATCGCCAATGCGGTTGTGTGGTCTGGCACGGTCTATCAATCCATGGCTCGCGACATCTACAACACAAACCGGATCATGCAGACGGTGGGCAAGGACGGCACAGAGGGTGAAACTCAGCTTCTAGCGCTTGTCGTTGATGAAGAAACCGGCATGGCGGTTGAAGCTAACGATCTTAGCGCGAAGAAGTTCCAGTCATATGCAGATGCAGGCCCTCAGTATGAGACCCTTGCAGAGCAGTCTGTTGAGGAGCTTAAGGGTATGATGGAAGCCCTAGGCGGCACTCCAGCCGGTCAGAAGTACATGGACGTTATGGTTGCCAGTATGATTGCCAACGTCACGGGCGTTGGTATCGAGCCGCTGAAGGAGTTCAATCGCAAGGTCATGGTTGCCGGTGGAATGGTTGATCCAATCACGCCAGAAGAGCAGCAGATTGCACAGCAGGCACAGCAGCCAAAAGAAGATCCACAGGCCAAACTTGCGGAGGCAGCAGCAATGCAGCAGCAGGCCGAGGCGCAGAGCTTGCAGGCTAGCGCAGCTCAGAAGATGGCCGATGCTCAGAAGAAGGTTGCAGAGACCGCCAAGATCGAGGCAGACACGGGCCTTGGGGACCGGCAAATCCAAGCGGACCAGCAAGAGCAGATGATGGATAATGCCTTCAAGGCAGTTGAGGGAAGAAGCCAACCGAATTGACACCCCGAAAGGTGTTATGATATTACAGAACTACAGGGACCGGACTGCAAAACCGGGTAATATGCCCTCTCTGCCCCATTGAGAGGTTAAATCTTGGGAGATACCAGCGTGAATGACTTGACAGACGATATCGAAAACGAAGCTGAAGACCAGCTAGAGCTTGATGACAGCGGCCAAGAAGAGGTTGATGGCGATCAGGTTGAGCAGGAAGAAGCCGAAGAGATCGAGATTGTTCTAGCAGGTGATGAGGTTTCGCAACCTGAAAGCCAGAGCAACCTTGGAATAAGGAAACGTGTAAACAAGCTTAATGCAAAAGTGAGCGCCGCTGAAGGTGCTGCCGAAGATGCTACTACCGCTCTTGAATTGGAGCGCCAGAAGAACAAGCTACTACAGCTTGCACTTGAGCAGCAGAACGGATCAGCACCGGCAAAAGCATCTGGACCACCTGACCCGTTTGACTTTGATGACGGGGCCAAAGACGCTAAATACGTCGAAGCCCTTCAGGAGTACAATCGGGGCTTTATTCAGGCTGAGATGCAGGCGGCTCAAGAGGCGCAGCCCAAACCCGTAGACAATCGCGCAGTTGAAGCGCGACAGGTGGCCCACTATGAAGCCGCTGACAAGTTGGGGGTTAAGGACTACGCCGAAGCCGAGGACAAGACCATCGAAATACTTGGTCAAGACACAGCCGTTCAGATGATCGGTTCCTTGGATAACTCACCACAGGTCATGTACTACCTGGGCAAAAACCCAGCTAAGGCCGAGCAGATCAAAGACTTGCTTACATCGAATCCGGTCAAGGGCGTTTTGGAATTAGGTCGCCTGAGTGCGGGTCTAACCACCCGACCAAAGGCAAAACGAAACGCCGCACCTGATCCAGACGGAGAGCTTGAAGGAGCATCTGTCACCCGCAACACAAAAGGCAAGCGGGGGCCAGCAGGGGCGACATTCACTTAAGGGTGAACCCAAATGGCTAATAACTTTGAGAGCAACTTTACGCGGCAAGTGGCCCGCGTTTTCCTAGAGAAGTTTGAGAGTTCCCGCATTCTTTCCAAGAACGTGAACACTCAGCTTCTCGAAGGTCGTTTTAACCCAGCATCTGGCGAGAACGTGGACTTCAAACGTCCAACCGACTACACCACCAAGCGCACAAGCAACGGTGACGTGTCGGCAGAGACCGCTGATGACATCATCACCGCAAAGGCAACTGGTACCGTCCAGGATTACTTCACTACGTTCGTCAACTTCGACGAAGCCGATGAAGCAATCAAGATGGACCAGTTAGACGAGCTTCTGGCCCCGATGGCAACACGGATCGTGACAGACCTTGAGCTTGACTATGCGGGCTTCATGATGCGCAACTCTGGCCTTCTGGCTGGCACCCCGGGCACAGCCGTGACCACATGGGATCATGTTGCTGAGGCGTCGTCTGTGATGAAGTCTGCGGGCATCCCAATGGATGGTTCATGGTATTACACAGTCAATCCATACACCCAGACTTCCCTAGCAAGCAACCAGCGTTCTTTGGGCGCAGGTGGCAGCGCTGGTGATCTGGTAAGCGAGGCGCACCGCAACGCCATGATCTCCAGCAACTTTGCAGGCATGGATGTTATGTCGGCAACTACCCTGGATAGCTTCAACACTGGCACCATGGGTGACTTGGTTGGTGCCGTGAATGGCGCTCCCGACCCCACCTATGCGGGCAACAAGGACGACATGAAGCAGAGCATCACCGTGGATGGCTTCGGCACATTCAACGGCGTCGTCCCTGCGGGTACTGTGGTTCGTGTGACTGGCGTGAACCGTCTGAACATGTCAACTCGCAAGCCTGTGATTGACGGAACTGGGTCCAATGTTGAATGGACCGGCGTTGTTACTGAGGATGCTACCCTGACCAGCGGCGCGGGCATCTTGGTTGTTTCAGGCCCTGCTATCTACGAGGCGACCGGTGCTTACAACACCGTTTCCCGTGCAATTGCAGACAATGATGTGATCACCATCCTCAACGCTGACGATACCTTGTTCCAGCCTAACCTCTTCTGGCACAAGCAGGCGTTTGGCATTGGCTCGGTTCCAATCAAGAAGCTGTACTCCACTGATACACTCGCAACCACTGAAGATGGTCTGCGGATGCGTATCTCCAAGGGTGCTGGCTTCCTTGAGAACCGCCAAGATGTGCGGATTGATTTCCGCCCTGCGTATGCGGTCCTTAACCCGTTCTTCGCGGGTCAAGGCTTCGGCTCCTAAACCAAACGGTTGGCCCCTGCGGGGGCCTTCCAACTTGTAGGGAGTATTGCAAGTGCCAACGTGGACAAAGCCTAACGGCAACATAATTGAAACGAATGACCGGCGGGAAACCATTGCTTATTGCAAGAGTCTCGGCTGGTTGCGCGAGGTCGTTAGTGGACCTGAGATTACGGCTGAAGACGTAAACAAAATGCGTAAGGCTGGCTTAAAGAAGCTTGCCAAAGAGCGCAGGATTGAAATTGACGATAGCCTCAGCGTCACTGACATGCGGTGCGTTGTCGTGGCAGCATTGTTTAAAGGATAACGAGTTATGACCCTGAAACCCACCCCTATCATCTTGGAGCAGACGGACGCGGTTTCTACGCCTGTTGAATTCCCTGTGGTGCAGAAAAGCCTACCGGCGACCATCTACGCCACGAATCTTGAAGCGGCAGAAACGGCGGCAATCTTGTTCAGCGTAGATGGGGGGACCACCTTTGAGCCTCTAGCGCAGGACGGTGCCGACCTTGAGCTGACTGCGACATCCAACGTATTCACCATTCAATCTCCGATGCTTCTTGGCGTGACTAAGAGCGCCACAGCCTCCCCTTCTGGCGTGTTCATCATGACCACGAACCCGGACAAGTAAGATGGGCAAGGGGCCTTTAGTCGCTGCGTTGAAGAACACCCTTCTGGGGGCCTTTAGTCGCTCTATTTCGGGGGCAGTCCCCCCCGTAACCACTTATGTTGATCCGGATTATGTTGACCCGGGTTATGTCGATTAACGGAGACACCCCATGACCATTACCCTAAGATCCACCAAAGGATCTGCCCTAACCCACAACGAGCTTGACGGTAACTTCACTGACCTTGATGGGCGCACCAGCACACTGGAAGAAGCGCCGGTCATAATGGTCACGCAGGCCAATGCAGCCACTACCCTTGGTGGCACAATTGACAGCACCAAGGAATACATGCTTACCGCCATCATTGATATGACCGGCATCCAGGTGACCGTTCCAGCAGGGGGTCTTTTCCTTGCTGGGTGGAATTTCGACATTTCCGGCCTTACCTCATCGGAGGGAGCTGCCAAATTGTTTGTTAGTGATGTGGGTGGTTCTGGCGACATACTCATGCGCGATCTATTCATTGAGATGTCAGGCGCAGGCGCGCAAGTCTATGACCTAACGGACGTCGATGGAACAAGCTCAATCGAAGTCGAGCGCATTAACTACAACAATTGCGCTTCTCTTGGCACCATTTCTGGATACCGCCAGGGGCTTGAGACCGGCACGGGGCGATTTGGTGGAACCCCAGAGCTAAAGCTAGATGGGTCTTGGGCTGGGGGGTTCTTTATTGACACCTCTATTGTCCGCGCCTTGACCGCAGGGTCATACTCGCTGTTCAGCGCTGGCGGCACTCTTTCAATGGCGTCACGCTTCCGCACAAATATGAACATTGATCTCCCCGCAAGCGCTTCTGTGTTTGATTTTGCTCCGGCAAACTTCCCAAATCCAAACACGGTGCAGGTGACGGGGGCGATTGTCACCCGATCTGGGATTGCAGATGCGACCGACCCGCTTTTGTCTCCAAACATGGCCGCATCTGACTTGGCCGCAAAATGGAGTGCCAATGTCGGGTTCGGGAACACCTTTGTTGGCGGCGAGTCCTGCATTACATCCACCACAACAACTGTGATTAATGCTGTGGATACAGCCTTCCCAATTCAAGGCACGTACACGGCCGGCGATCTTCAACACTTTGACGCCCCTGCGAATGGGCAGCTTCGGCATCTGGGAGATGACCCTATCGACTACAAGGTGCAGGCCGATTTCATCATGGATGGGGACTCTGGGGATGTTTTGACACTCATCGTTCAGAAGTCAATTGATGACGGCTCTAGCTGGACTGATGAAATTGAGCAAACCCGAACCGTTTTGAACTTCGTAGGTTCGGCTGATGCTGCTGCCTTCGGACTGCGCGGAAAGCTTACCCTATTAAAAGATGAGCGCATCCGAATGGCCATCAAGAACACAACAGACACCTCAAATGTTGAGGCTGAGCTTGATAGTTGCTTTGACATTGAGGCGAGGAGTTGAAGAATGACCACGGGAACACTCATCATTGAGCGCGCACTTCAGAAAATCGGGGTGGCATCGGCAGTCTCCGCACCAGAGCCGGAAAGCATCCAGACCGCATTCGAAGCGCTAAACGGCATGATTGCGCAATGGACGGCGGAGGGGATTGCCATTGATGCGGTCCCCCTTGCGGTTCCGGGGGATGACCTTGGGGAACGCGCTGAGGCAACTAACGCAGTAATTCTCAACTTGGCGGTGCTTGTTTCCCCTGACTTCGACAACGGAAAGACGGTAGTTTCCCCGTCCCTGGCGGCGTCCGCGTCCCGTGAACTTAAGACGGTTCGGGCGCTCTACCAAACGTTCACCATTCCTAAGAAGGTTGTTTCTTCCACCACGCCACGGGGCCAAGGCAACCGCGTCTGGCGCTATGGTGACGCATTCTTCCCTGAAGGCTCAGAGATCGGAAACTAATATGCCGCCAATCCCCTTCCCTGATGGAATTGAAGGCAGCGAACGGCTACCACACACTCGCCGGTCCTTGACGAACTGCTTCAACAATGGGGCAGGGCAGATCATTTCGCGGCCTGGTATTGAGCAACTGAACACCACGGGCAAGGTCGCTCGTGGACAGTTTGTGTGGAATGGCGCGTTGTATCAGGTCGTCAGTCAGAGCCTCATCAAAGTTGAGACCACCGGAGATTTTGTCACAGTCGGTACCATTAGCGGAAACGCAAACATCGTCACAGCGATCGGCTTCAACACGGCGGTTATTCTGGTGCCTGGGGGTGATATCTTCACGCTGGACGCCGCCGACACCATCACCCTGATATCTGGGAACGCCAACTTTGTGCCGAGTGATTCCGTCACCCATATTGATGGGCGGTTTGTTTACATCCCAAGCGATGGAGATCCCGCGTTCTTCTCAGACGTTGGCGATGCTGGGTCTGTGCAGGCCGCTAGCTTCTTCGATGCAGAAGAATTGCCGGACAAAAACGAAGTAGCGCTCAATCTCAACAACACGCTCTACATTGGCGGAACAGACAGCTTTGAGCTTTTCCGAAACACCGGAGCTTCACCCAACCCATTCCAACGCCTAACCGGGGCGCGCATCTCTGCGGGTTATGTCGGGGGATTGATCGAGGCCAACCGAACTTATTTCTTCATTGGCCGCTTGAAGGACCAGGACTTTGGCATCTTTGCGATTGGGCAAGGCGAGGCCCCCAAGATATCAAATGAGGCAATTGACCTCATCCTGACAGAATACACGCAAGAGGAACTATCAGGCGCGGTAGGGGGGCGGTTCATCTGGCGAGGTTATGACATCGCGACATTTACGCTCAAGCGGCACTCTTTCGGGTTCTTCAATGGCGATTGGTTCTTTCTGGACACCCGCATCAATGAGAAGCCCGTGGTTTGGAAGGGTGGCTTTATCACTCAGTTTGATGGTGAGTATTTCACAGCATCCGAGGGGAACATTGGCAAGCTAGTCAGAACAAATATGGATTTCGAGAACCCGGTATCCAAGATCATTGATATCGGCTTTGAGCAAGAGGATGGAGATTACTTCACATGCCAAAACCTGGGGATTGATATTTCTCAGGGGTACACCCAAAGCGGGTTCATCCGAGGCGGGTTCAGTAGTGGCTTCAGCAGCGGGTTCAATGTCTTCAAGGCATTTGATGAGCCTGCCACGGTTGGCCTCTTTATGAGCCGCGATAATGTTCTATACGGCAATGGGGTTTTCCGAGAGGTTGCGGGGCTGGGGAATTACAAGCAGCACCTAGAGTGGAATCTAGCCGGGGGCCTTGGCATGTATCACGGGTTTATGGGGATGCGGATCTACACAACGCAGGACGTTGATTTCTCTGCTGACAAGATGTTCGCGAACTTCAGGTAGGGGATGAAATGACAACTTTACTGCCAGTACCACAGCACGGACAGCGGCTTATAGACCGAGAGGGGCGCGCTAGGAGTGGCTTCCAGCTATTCCTTGATGCGGTGGGCCTCAACTCCACCACAGGCCGATCTAATTTGTTACCTTATACCGTTTCAACTGTCCCGGAAGCATCTGTTGGCTATGGAATGATCATGGTGACGGATGAGTCCGGCGGACCTGTTCCTGCGTATTCTGACCTTACGGACTGGCGCAGGGTCACAGACGGGGCAGTCATATCATGATGATCGAGCGCGTAACCAGCAACTTCCGCCGCATCAAGCGCATAGCCCATGAGTGGGATATGACCATTTCGGATGGTATCTATTACCTTGCCGTCACGGAGGGTGGCGAAGACATCGGGGCACTGTGTTTCCACCCGTGCGATGAGCGCGGTCTCCTAATGCATGTTCAGATGACGGATAAGTGCCGAGGGGCAAAAGCATCTCAGGCGTACAAGGCGGCGTTTGACTGGATGTTTGAGAATACAGACTGCGATATTCTACGCGGTCGCATCCCTGGAGATACGCGGGCGGCGCGAGTGATGGCGCGGCACGTTGGCGCAAACTACGAAGGTGTGGATTGCGACGGATTGCAATGCTATAGTGTAACAAATGAAATGAGGGCTTCCTGATGGGTGGTAAGAAAAACGCAGGGTCACGCGCCGCATCGGCGGCTAACCAAATGACCCAGCTTGGCATCAATGAGTTGCGGCCTTTCCTCGACGCGGGGTCAGCGCAGCTTGAAGGGCTAGCGCAGGGGGCCACGGTTGGCGGTCTTGATGAGCGCCTTGGCGAGATTTTCAACTCTGATACCTTCGGGAATTTGGTTCAGGATCGAGAGCGAGGTGTTCAGAGCGCTTTATCGGCGGGCGGCTTGACGCGATCGGGCGGCGGCGTCCAGGCTATCGCGGATGTTGGATCAGAACTTGGCCTTCAACTTGAGAACCTCTTGACAGGCCGGTCTTCAAACTTGGCGAATATCGGGCAAAGCGCAGCGGGCGGTGTTGCCAACCTGTTTAATCAGCAGGGGCAAAACCTATCCTCTGGGATTGTTACCGACGCTCAGTCTCGGGCTAACTTCGGTGGCCAGCTTGCGGGCTTGGCCGGTGGTATCTTCTTCTCTGATGAGCGCCTGAAGGAAAACATCATGGAGCTGGGGCAGATTGGCGATATGGGGCTTTGCGAGTGGGATTGGATTCCACAGACAAAGGGAACCGTGATTGCTGAGTGTCCTAACGTTGGATTTATTGCGCAAGAGGTTCGGGATAAGCATCCTGAGTTTGTGCGTGAAGAAAGCGGCTGGCTGATGGTTGACTATGAAGGGCTGATTGAGAAGCTTCAGGCAGACCTTGACGACAGAATTGATGGGATGGTGCACTAATGGCTACGCTTAGGAACGTTCACGGCGGGTCACTCATTCCAGACTTTGCCACACCTATCACGCAAGGAGTTGAGCGGGTTCAGGGGCGGCGGCGTGAGGCAGCAGATCAAGCCAACCTGCAAGACCTTATTCGCGGTTCCCTTGGTCTACCCCAGCAACCGCAGCAGAACTTGCCATCGGGTGAGGGTTTGTTTGGTCAACTATCTCAGGGCGGTGGGCTTCTAGGTGGTCGTCAGCGCGCAGGACAGACCCCAGGCATTATTCCAGAGAAGCAAGAGCAATCTGCTGGCCTCCTTGGTCGTATTGCCCCTGGCTTAGCTCAAGCTATCGGTCAGGTTCGAGGCAACCCAGATCAGGAAGACGCTATCCGAACGGAAGCCGAGACTGGCGCGGCGCTGGCCACTGAGTTGCGCGGCATGAAGGACCACGGCGCACGGGTTCGGCGTATGGCGGAGGTGAGCGGTGATATGGTTGGCAAGGGTCAGGATATCGGGCGCGTGACGCAGCTTGCGAACATGTCTCCGGATCAGCTTGATCTTGAGCTTATGAAAATGGAGATGGTTGGCCGGGAGGTTGCCACGCAGCTTCCCCCGCGCAACCGTCAGGATGCTATCGCGGAGCTTATGGCGGTAAACCCCCAGCTTGGCGGGGTTATGCTTGCGCGTCGCGATCGGGAGATTGCAGCGGAGCAGGCGGCACGGGCAGCAGCAGCGCGGCGCGCTCAGGCAGCACGAGCGCCGAAAACGGCACTTGGCAAAGACCTTGCACAGGTTCGGGCAGACATTGCCAGCGGTGCTATTTCTCAGGAGGTGGGCGACCAACTTCTGACCAACTTGCGGACAGCGGCCACAGCGGTTGATGCGCCTGAGTTTTCTGGCGAGGTGCCTGAAGGCATGATGTTTGCTGACCCATCCAACCCACGGGCGGGCGTTGTTCCCATTCCTGGGGCGGTTCCAGAGGCGACGCCCATTGCTGAGGCAAAGGCTTCTCTGGCTGAACTTGGCGTTACCCCCGAAGACCCAAGGTATACCCCAACCCTTGAGGCGGCGGCGGGTGTCGTTTTGCCAGAGGAAAAGGTTCCCGCCGAGATTGAGACCCTTCGTGCCCGCGCAGTGGATGGAGGCCTTGAGCCTGGCACCCCAGAATATCAGCGCTTCATGCTAAGCGACGGTAAGGCAGTTGGTCCCGTTCAGCCTGACTTTGAGGGTGAGCAGAAGCTGCGCAAGGAATTTACAGCCCTCCCTGTTGTCAAAGACTTCTCAGCAGTAGATGACGCCTTCGCGCGAATTGAGGCGTCAGCTTCGGAGCCTAGCGCGGCAGGTGATTTGGCCTTGGTCTTCAACTACATGAAGCTGTTGGACCCAGGATCAGTTGTGCGCGAAAGTGAATTTGCAACAGCGGCAAATGCTACCGCTTGGTTGCAAGAAACTGAAGAGGGTCGCACAGCTCCAGCACCAGTCGCGCGCGCAATCAGGAAGCTGAACACCGGTGAAATTCTAGCCCCAGCACAGCGGGCAGACTTCATCAATCAAGCCGGTTTGGTGCACGGAGCGCAGTTAAGCAACTACACGAAAAAGGCAAATGTGTACCGCGATCTGGCCACGGAATACGGGCTTGAACCTGATCGGATTGTCTCGATACCAGCCGCCGTGGATGAGACAGTTTCTCAGGGCGCACAGATGCCACCTTCATTCGAAACCGTGGTTTCTCCGCAAATCAACTCCCCCGGCATCACCGCTCAGGATATCTGGGATAAGGCCACACCAGAGCAGCGGCGAATCCTCTTGGAGGGCGAATAATGGGCGTTGTTGACGATATCACAGCGAAAATCCTATCAGAGGATGGACTTGAGGCGGCTTCCACTCCTGACCCTGCGGCTAGCGTTGTTTCTCAAATTGAGCAAAGCATCATCCAGGGAGACGGCCCCACATCTGCGCCGCAGGTTATTGACGCGCTTCAGCCGCGAATTACAGAGCCAGCGAATGATGAGGAAGCATCCGAGGGCAGGTTCTCACCTGACTTAACTCAGGAAACAGCAGGGCAATTCACTGACCTTGCCGGACAGGCATTCCAGGGGTTCACCGGTAAAGGGCCTAGTGTTGCGGCGAACATGCTCCCAGAGGCCACCCCAGAGGGTGTTAGGGCTTTGCTAACTCCTACGTTAGACTTGGCGCTATCTGCGCTGGGCGCGGCGGGTGCGGTTCCTGCGGGGGCTGCTGGCTTCATCGGGGATATGGCAGAGGCTGCGGGGATGTCTTCGAATGACGCGCGGCGTCTGGCTAACGACCTCGCGGCCATGCCTGAAGCGTTTGCTGCGTCACCAATGAGGGCAACCATGCCAGCGGCTAGCGCTGCTAGATCGACTCCTGCCTCTCGCGCATCGACACCCGCCGGGCGCGTGATACAGGAAGGTGCGGAGCGTGGCGTCCGAGTTATGACAAGCGACGTGCGGGAACCTAAAACGTGGGCTGGAAAGTGGATCAGGGCAACGGGTGAGAAAATACCTGTGGCTGGCACTGGCGCGGGGCGCGCGGCGCAAGCGGAGGAGCGCGTTGACGCTGTTCGCGGGTTGGTCAATGAGTTTTCAGATGATGCGGGCGCCGCAACTGATGACATCCTACGATCCGTTTCCGATGATCTGATAAAGACACACGGGAAAACCGTTTCTAGATATGTTGGCCTGAAGGATGAAGTGTTTGACAGTGTGTCGGGCGCTGGTCCAGTTCCTGTCCCAAAGGTTTCCGCACGAATTGATGAGCTAATCGCAGCTAATGAGGGGAAGGCCACTATGGCACCTTTGGTTGCAGAACTTCGGAAATGGAGATCTGATCTCCCTGCAAACACAGATATTCGAGACCTTGACGGCTTACGGGCAACTTTGGGTGACGCATATAAAGACCCGCGACTTGCGGGGGCGCAAACTCAAGTTCAAAAGTCGGTTAATAGCCTTTACGGGCCTCTGCGTGAGGATATCGACGCCTTTGTTCAGGCAAACGGCAAGCCTCGCGACCTGACCAAGTTGCGGGTTGCAAATAAGCGCTTGAGCGACGGAATGGATGAGGTCAACAAGACCGCTCTTAAGTCTGTTTTGGCAAAAGGTGACGTTACGCCTGAGAATGTGAAGAACCTTCTTTTCTCAAGCAAGCCTTCGGATGTGCGGCAGGTATATAAGCGCCTTAGCCCCGAAGGGAAGGCCAACGCCCGCGCCGCTATTCTGCATGATGTACTTGATAAGTCGGGAGGCCTTGAGGATGTAAGCGCAAAGCGGTTTACCTCGAACCTTGCCAAACGGGCAAAGCAAATCGGCGTAACTTTCTCAGAGGATGATAAGCGGTCTGTTGATGGCTTCGTTCGGCTGATGAAGGCGACCTCAAGAGCAGATGACGCGGCTTTATCCCCCCCAACAGGGATTCAGTCCCTACCCATCATCGGCGGCGCTGTGGCTACAGACCTTTTAGGCGGCGCTGGGGCTGGGTTGGCGTCAATCGCGTCAATTGGCGCTCTTGCCCGTGCCTATGAAAGCCCCACGATGCGGCGTATACTGGTGAAGGTGGCCAAGGCTCCCCCAGGATCAAAGGCTGAAAGAAATCTTCTATCCCAGGCCGCTAAGGAAATGGAAAAGACAATGGTATCCCCGGCGGCGCGCGGCGCTCAAGCTGCGGGAATAACGGGGCAGAGAATCCCAGAAGAGGGTGCGCAATGACCGCTTTAATCACCGAACACACCCAATACGTTGACGATTCGGGCAAACCCATCGTTGGCGGGAAGCTATACATTGGCCTCAAGGGGGCCGACCCAGTGGCCACCTCTCCGGGCGTTGAGATATATGCCGACCGAGAGCTGACGATACCCACAGCGAACCCTCAGATTCTCGGCGCGGACGGGAGGACCACGGATAAGATATGGGTTGATGGTGAATACTCCATTCAGGTCAATTCCGTTGTTGGTCTCGTGGAAACGCAGGAGTTCCAAGACCTCGACGCAGGTCAGGGCGTAGATGCCTCTGCGACGCTGGAGGCCACGAACGTTATTGGCTTTAACGAAATTGAAGGAACCACGGCGGCGGCGCTGTCTACCCTATCTGCAAACCAGCAATTTGTATTCACAACAGTTGGGCAGAACACGGCCACGGTTTCTTTGAATATTGACGGCACGGGCCTGCGGCCTGTGGTGAAGAACCGGACTAAGCCCATTTTGCCCGGTGAGTTTGAGAACGATCAAGTTGTGATTGTTGCCTACAACGAAGAAATCAACAGCTTCGAGTGGGTCAATCAGAATAACAGGGTCATTGATTACTACATTGGGTCAAACGTACCTGCTGCTGCAACAACTGACATCTGGGTTATAGACGGGAACACCCTTACCGTAACGGGGACAACCGGAATAACCTCATTTGGAACGGCTCCTAGTGTTGGTGCGCGCAGGGTGGTGTTGTTTGACAACGCCTTGACCCTTACGCATAGCGCGAACCTGTCTCTTCCTGGAAATCAAGACTACACAACAGAGGCGGGGGATCGGGCAGTCGTCTATGCAAACACCGATACTCAGTTTGATGTTGTGATCTACAAGACGGACGGCAGGTCTGTTGTTGAGGTCGGCGTCGGCGTCGATCAATCATGGCAGGATGTATCCGGCAGTCGCACACTTGGAACCACCTATCAGAACACAAGTGGATCGCCCATTATGGTTGCAGCTCAGTGGGCTGACGGGGGGAGTGCTTGGGTGGCATATCTGAATGTTTCGTCTAATGGGTCGACGTGGCTGCGTATTGGGTCGGCGTATCACGGGTCTGTTGTTGGTGAAACAAACCCCCTGACGTGCATTGTGCCCGTAAATGGGTATTATCGAATTGGCAGCAACTCAAACGGCTCTGGAAACTCACCTGGAAGCTCCCTGATTAACTGGACTGAATTGACATGATCCAATCAAGCGTCGATCATACAACCTCTGAGAAAGGGCAGCGAAGTGACTGACCAAATTAGAACCCTTGACGAACTTCTGACTCTCCTTGCTGATAACAACACTGGTGATATCAGTGAGCAAGACATGCGGGATCAAACTCTATCTCTCTGGTATCGCGGCGGGTATGACAATCTTGATGACCTCCTTGATAGCCCCAGCGGTCCTCAAGGAGAAGGCACAATTTGGCGCGCGGGAGACACGCTTTACGAGGAAGCGTCACCGACCGCCACGGACATGCATTATGTAACAGATGGTGGCGTTAAGCTTTACGATCTGACGCCACTTGTTGAGCGCCAAGGCTCCATGCGACTACGCAGGGCCATGAAGCTCAACACGGGCTTCACCGGAGATGGCCACGGCGGGGAGTTATTCCCAGGGTCTTCCGGTGCACCTCAAGGTTTTGCTATTGCCAACTGGAACGGCGTCAAAACAGCATTCCTACTGCAACACACCGTCCACGATAGCTATAAAGTCACGGAGCGGCAGACTGTTGTTGCAGCGCCATACCGTGACGATGGCCAAGACCCGCCAAACAGCGAAAAGGTTTGGTCAGATCAGCTTGCGGTAGGGCACCAAAGTTTGAGTGCAGTAGAAAACGGCGATGGCTCTGTCACGCTGTATTCCAACCAGACCACTGAGGCATCCCACGAGGATGACGACACAGGCAAGGGCTTTACGAAAATTGAGTGGCGCGGGAGTGACACAGACCAAACTGACGTGATTTCCTATCAGTTGTTTGGCTATCAGGGTTCCGGTCATCGCTTCGAGGCCTACCACACATCCACGGTTGGCGTTGACCCATCAAACACATACGTTGTGCTTGTTGCTCGCAAAGATAGTGAGATGAGACGGCGTCTGTTTATCTATGACTTGGCCGAGGTTCTTGCGGCGGGTGATCCGTTGTTGGTTGACCCCCTTGTCTCTGAGGTCATTGTTGACACGCCGACAAATGCCTACGGTGATGCGCTACAAGCTGTTGCCGCTGGCCCTGACAATATCGCGCTACTCTTTGGGTTCACCCCTGCGCGGGATGTCAAGTTTGTGGCCTTCTTTGACTATGGCGGGCGACAGACCCCCACTCTGGAAATAGATGGCGCTCGGGTTCTCTACACAGAAGATGAGCTGCTGTCGGATCCGACGCTTGGCGTCCCCTATGCAAACGAGCCGGAAGGCATGACATGGGACGGCGGAAACAAGCTTCTCTGCCTGTTCTATGATGTCTGGCGTGATGTTGGCGACGTTCGGACCTATGAGGGAATTGACTTTGCCTGTGTTGATTCAAGTTCCACAGGGAGTCCTCCAGGTCGGGGCAATAACGATTGGGTGAAAACGGATTTCCCATCTGACGGCACCTATGACCCTGCGGCGACCTACGTGCGCGGCGCGGCCTACACCCAGAAAGACAACGCAGTCATGACCGTTGAGCCCCCCCGTGCGGCAATGGATGATCTGCCGTTATTGGCGGGGAACGCTAATCCCCAGTCTGGGGCGGCGCTCCACACTGGAGACGACCCAATTGACGTGACTGTTCCTGCAAACCGATCTTTCACCCTTCAGGACTACAACGAAGAGATTGATGAATACCGCCTGCGGATGGTTCACAACGGAAACCGCTTTTCTGTCTACGGCAGCGGCGACGATGAGGACCATGACCGCTTTGCCTCCCTCAAGATGAACACAGAGGGTACGGCTGACCGCGCGGAGTTTCGGATTAACGGAAACTCGGGCAACGGTGGTGCCCTTACACTTACCGGCCCGAATGACGCGGCTTTGCCTGAGAGTTATTTCCTGACCGGCAATCGACAGTCTGATAGCTCCCTGCAAACTCTACTGAGCTACGATGGGGACACCGACCGAAATATCCTGCGCCCCAACGCCGGTGATATCTCAGCAATCACGGCGCGGGATGCAATCAGCGGCGGGAACGTAAGCCCCACAACCCCATCTGGTACGATTTCCGAATTGGGAGGGGTGGTTAACGTCAATCTTCAATTTGATAGTTTTGACATCACCGGAATGACCGGCGCGAACAATATGTATGTAGGGGTTTTGCCGTACACTCCCGCAAATGAGCATGTTCTTGGCCCTGCCAGCCTCAATAATTTCGACTTCAACGCGGATGAAGTGCAGGCAATGTGGGTGGTTAACACTTCCGGCATGGTGTTCCTACGGATGCTTCGGGACAATGCCAGCTACCAGATTGCGGATGTATCACAGTTTGACGGCGCAAGCTTCTCTGTCTGCGGTACGTTTGAGGCCAACACGTTTAGCCCGTCCATACCGGTTATCCCTACCGCCCATTATGGATTGGTTTTCGAGGATCGAGCCGCTTGTGAGGCTGCAAGCATTCCGGCTTATGTGGTTGCGTGGGGTGTGTCGGTGCCATGGGGTGCGAATGGGGGACAGCGCGTTATCGGTTATCACCGCGCGGACCCCTCCGCAGTGGACCCAGCCATCGTATCAGGTAATGGCGTGAAGGGCTTCCCTGATGGGCAGACTTATGCCGAGCACTGGAAAGACAATGAAGACCCAGGCACAACGCCCATGGAGACGGCCATTCAAAGCGCATTTGCGTATGCCGATGATGTGCATTTCCCAGATAGCAAATATCGCATTGAGCAAACCGTCGTTATTTCCGATAGCCGGAAAAGTTGGAACTGCGAATTTGGTACAATCTTTCAGTGCGCCCAACCTGCCGGTGATCCCGGAGTCTGGCTTAGGGATGTTGACCCTACAGTCCCAGGGAGTTCTGGCCCGGTAAACACTAAGTTCTTCAACTGTATTTTCCAGAAAATTGGGACTGACACCGCACCTTTACTTCGGGCGACGGTGGCCACCAACACCTTCCTGCAGGATTGCGAGTTCTGGGGTGGATCCCCCGACATTCTGCTTGAAGGGTGTCGGAACTTTGAGAGTATAGGCACACGAACTTCACCGACCATCGCCTACGCCTCTCCGCAAGAGGCGCAAATCAAGCAGACGTGGTGGCAATATTCGGATCTTAGCTTCAGGCGCGGGTTTTCCGTAGTTTTTGAGGGGGGCAGCTTATCATCTAAAACTGACCCAGGAACAAGCCTTTATGAGCGCACGGTGCTTGTGGAGAGCAGCGATGGGTTTACGATGAGAGGCACGTACTGGGGTGCGTCGGATGTGTCCTTCGAGGTCAAGCCGACTGAAAGCACTATGGTTCCGGGCAGCATTATGTTGCGCGACCTTTGGTTTGACGATGGTGGCGGCTCCTTTGTTGGGGCTACCAAAATCAAACTGGATACAAGCGATGCAAATGCCTCCAGGATTCCAATGATCGACGCGGCCAACCTCCGCTGCACCACAACGAGCGACCAAATCGCAATCCACATTAACGAGGTTAATGAGGCTATTTCGGGGGTGCGGTCTAGTGGCAGTCTTTTCTCTGGAGCCTATGAGGAAATGTTCTTGGTTGATGGTGACGCGGCCCACGCTGATGCATCGATCTACCTAACCGGGGGAGAGATTACAGGGTGGGGCAATTCACAGGCTCCGGCTCCAGCTGCCGCCGGTGCTTTTGACGTAACCCGCGCGGGGTCTATCAATCTTGATGGTGTGCGCGTCAACGGCGGTTCTTCAACGCTTGGATCAGACATCTTCACCGCACGGTCTGGCGGCGTTGACTTCATTGGGATGGACGGATGCTCTATAGAGAACTACTCGGAAGCTGGCGGTCAGGGGATTATCAGTCAACCTACAAATGTAAATCGCATCCACATAGATGCCGGTAACGACTGGGCTGATGGGGACATCACCCAACAGCTGCGGCACAACAACTGGAGCAATTTCGGGGTTGGTGCCGATTTGAGTGAGCTACTCACTGACTTCGAGTTGGAAATACCGGGAGGTCTATACAGGTCTGTTGAAGCACCCGACCCAGAAGAAACTCAAAACGGCCCCCCCCTTAGCGGCGGGTTTAACGCAACCGTTGAGGTTCTCCGAGGTGTCAGCCAAAGCACTACAATTATTTACCGCAGGAACACCACCGATCCAGTAAATCAGAAAGTGTTTTTCGGCTTTCGATCTGGCGCAACTGGTGCCCTCACTTGGTATAGCGACAACGACCAAGAACCGATTAATGTGGCAGACCTGCCTCCCGCCGGTCAAAACAGAAACCGCTCTATGCTGGTTGACGACGCCACGTCCACAACTTTCTTTGATGCTGTTGTGGGCGGGGGAGCCAACACTGTGTTTGTGCGGTCGATTGGCTCCGGCTGGCGTATTGGGTAAATCTGCCCACAAAACAAACACCACATGGAAGAAAGGTAAACCATGACTGTACTAACTCAAGCGAACCTAGATGCGAGCCAAAAGGGCCTGCGCAATCTGATCGACACGACCGGCGCGGCACATGCTGAATGCTGCGAGCGCGGCCTGACTGCGGAGCGTGACAAGCTGCGCAAGGTGCAAGCTCACCTGATGATGGCCGAGGCAGAGGCGGGCGACCTGTCTATCCCTGCTGACGAAGGTCAGATTGGCACGCGCTCCGGTGGTGGCAAGTAATGGTTTGGCCGTTCCTCATGGCGTTCTCTGCACTCATTACGGTGATTGCTTGGCTTGTGGGGAACGGCAACGCCGCAAGGTGCGCTTTTGTGATACTTCTAGGCATTTCAGCTATTCGGGTTGCCTTGGCTCTTCCGGTTTCCCATAGCTATGACATCCTCTTGATTTCTGCTATATGGGTTGTGATGGCCGCACTGATACCGCGTCAGGTTGCAGGCGGAGACACCACATCCTTGATCGTGCGTGTCTTTCTTGTGATGAATGGGATGACAGGACTGTGGGCCAAGGTAACTGACGCACCGCGTGTCTTTGGCTCTGCCCCATACGTTGCGGGAGACCTCCTACTGATTGCCGCGATGCTTCTCATAGGGTGGTCACTGCGTCATGACGTTTCTCATAGACTTTCTGACATTGGCAATGGAATACATAGCGTGGTGGGCAATCATTCTGTCCGTCGCGGTGGACCTGCTCGTGGCGGGGATGATCTGGCGCGGGATTCAGAAGGTAAAGCGGCTTATCCGCAAGAGGTGAGCGAAAATGGCTGACGAAGATTTACACCGATACAGAAAGGTTTCACCGGAAAGCGAGGAAGAATGGCAGAGGCTACACAGGGCCGCAGACAGGGCCGACAAGGCTTGGATCGTGAACGCCCCCCTAGTGGCGTTTGCCGTAAACTGGAAAGCCTGGGTGTTCGCAATCGCGATGCTCGCTCTTCTACGCAGGACCGAAGTCATAGCGGTTCTGGACATGCTAGCGGGGACATCCAAATGACTACGTTCAAGCTTATTGTGAGTGCGGCGATTGTGGCTCTTGTCGCGAATGCAGCTTTGCCCACGCTTGTTGATGTTGAGCAATCCTGTGAGCCTGCCCCCGAATGCGTACAAACAGAGGTGATCGAATGATCCTTACCAAAGACATGCTTGACGACATCACCAACTCCACGCGGTACGCATCGCGCAAGGTCGCTCTGTCTAATTTCCTGAACGCCAATGGCGGTGATATGATGCGCCCGCACCGGCTTGCCATGTTCTTGGCTCAAATCCTGCACGAGAGCGGAAACCTGCGGTATGTTAAGGAGGTCTGGGGGCCGACCAACGCGCAAAAGCGTTATGAGGGTCGCGCTGACCTTGGCAACACACAGCCAGGAGATGGTAAGCGCTTTATGGGGCGTGACGTCATCCAGATCACGGGCCGGTTCAACTATCGCCACCTGACAAAGTGGTCGCACGAAAGCGGAAAGAACTGCCCCGACTTCGAGGCAAAGCCAGGGGCGCTAGAAAAACCGGATTGGCTTGGCATTGGTGCTCTATGGTACTGGACCACCCGCGTCCCCCTCAAGTACGTTGACGGTGGCAATCACGAGATGGTGACGCGCCGCATCAATGGCGGGTTGAATGGTTATTCTGACCGACTGGAAAAGTTTGACCGTGCTGCGCTGGTTATTCTCGGATTTGGGATTGATGGCGTGAAAGATTTTCAACAGACCGTTGGCTTAGATGCTGATGGAATTTCTGGCCCGAAAACTCGTGAGGCCCTATTCTCTGCGCTGGTGACTATGCCTGACGCAAAACCCAAAGTAAAAACCAAATCCCCCACACTCATTGAAAGGTTAATCCAATGGTTGGCAAGTATTTCAAACCGACAAGCCTGACCTGGCTGGCGTCCCTTGTTCCGCTTCTGGCGGGCCTTGTTGTGGCTACGTTACCCCTGCACGGGATGGACAGCATTGTCACCACCATAAACAACCTGACTGGCGGCATACCTGCGGCTGTAATGATCAACACCGGCCTTCTTGGCATTGGTGTTCGCGGCGCTCTGGATGATTAAGCGCGTCCTTGGTTGGATTATGGGCGACCTCACACGCGCCCTATCTGACGCCTACGCGGCCAAGCATAACGCAGACACAGAGCAAGCCCGTATAGAGGCAGAGAAGCACATTGCGCGCCTAGAGGTACAGCAGGCCAACCGCGCCCTTGGTGGACGCATCACAGCCTTTGTGCAGATGGCGTGGGCTGCTCCGTTTATTCTCTACACATGGAAGCTCGTCGTGTGGGATAAGATGCTTGGACTAGGCGCGACTGATCCCCTTTCTATCGAGCTTCTGACCATGCAGCGACAAATTGCGGCACTGTACTTTGGCGGGGCTGCGGCTATCGGGGTGGTTCGCGCGATCAAGCGTTAATCCTGCGTCAATCTGCCACGGGGTAAGGTTAACCCTACCACCTCCATTCTGTGTTACGCTGGTGTCACATGAAAAGGAGAGAGACTATGAAGGGACTACTGCTTACCGCTATTATCGCAATCACGACAACCACCGCAACTGCACAGCCTCGTTGCCTGTTAGAAACCGTGGCAATCTATAACCTATCGGAGAAGTACCGAGAGACCGTACAGGAGACAATCACGCGCCCGCACTCTGAATACCCTGACATCGATATTGTCATCGAGATGTGGGCAAATGAGGAAACCGGAACGTGGACCTTAACGGGCCGATCCGTTGACGGGTTTATGTGCATCTTTGGCGCGGGCGCTGACTACGAAGGTCAGTCCATCCGAGACCTGCTTAAGTTCGACGTGGAAGTCTAAAGCCTAAGCATAGAGAAGGGCCTCAAGCGATTGCCGAGGCCCTTCTTGCTGTGTGGGTGGTGGTTAGTCTTCACTATCACCTGAACCTTGCTGATTGTAGGTGGCACCACCATTTAGAACAATGGCCGTCCCCGTTGTCGTCTTGCAGGCATTCTCCGCAAGCGTCTCCAGCGCCCTAGAATGCGCAGCCATTGCTTCTGCAATTGCAACCACGGCATCACTGGTGTGTTTGTTGCTTTTTGCGCTTACGTAAAAGTTGCACTTGTCAAAGCTTGTTTTGTCACTCATTTCTTTACTCCTTTGCCGTTTTGTATTTATCCAAGTCACTCATGGCACCAACACCCCCACCGATATATCCCACTCCCCCACATACACAGAGGCCCACGCTACACCCTTGACGGTCCACGTTCTGGCAAGCGGCCCCTGTGCAGAGGTGAGGCCTAGGGTTACTGTTCGCCGTCGCTCATGGGTCATTGAAATATTATCATGCTTGCAAGAGCAATACGGATTTATTCTGGGGTTAGGTAGCCCACATGTTTTGCACTCCATCATCTCTCTCCTTTATCTCTGCGGCCAGCACCGGCCCCATTCCCGTGATGCAAGTGCTGACCGCCCCGTGCGCCCGTGAGTGGGCATCTGCTTTGAAAGAACAACCGCGATGAATGTGGCGCATTCGGTAGTGCGTGACCAACCAAAACGGTTGATTGCTGCGGTTGCTCATTAAAAGCCCCTGCGCCGGGAGGAGTGACGCAGGGGAGTGTCGCAGCATAACAGGGAGGAAACTGCTGCGAGGTGGTTAGTCTGCGTTGCGGGCGGCAATCATTGCGTCTGCCATAACGTAACAGTTGTCTGCAATCTGCTTGGCGTAGTCGTCACTTACTGGCGTCGGTACGCGGATGGTTTCAAGGGTCTTGGCTGCAAAGTAATCACGCAGGGTCATGCCTTCCACATAATCACCGCCGTGTTCATGATTTCCCCATGCCGCAGGGAATGCTTGCTCATCGCTCATATTCGTTCTCTCCTTTATCTACCCCCACCCTACCAAGTCAGGGGATGGGGGCTATGTGGTGGAATGTCGCAGGGGTTATTCGTCTTCTGGGGCAAACGGATCCGGCACAGTGTAGCCAAGAATCCGCATCTGAATTGTCGCTGCGTGGTCTATGTCGTCACCGTAAAGCGCTTTCCACTTGGCGGGCTCTCTGTGCACGGAAACCTTGCTGTTATCAAACTTCCCCTGGTGGTGTCCGTCGCACGTTGGCAGCATGAACTGGTCAGGACGCTTGTCTCTGCAATAGCGCCGGTGTGTTGGGTGGTGTCCGGTTGTTGGGCTTAACTGTGGCAGTCCGTCTATCTCGCAGAACATACACGGCATGGCTAGAACCTGCTCGCGATACCATGCGTCGCCTTGAGCCTCTGGAGTGGCGCTTCTGGCCTTACGCTTATCGCTCACCTGCTTGACGCGGGTCTTGCGCTTGATAAAGCCGCTACGTTTCATCCCAGCCCCTTTCCGTCCACCTCACATCATTTTCTGCGCCGTATGCGTACAGCCACTCGATAAGCTCTGCCATTTTCTTGACGGATAGATGGGAGGATCTAAACCCCACGGGGAACGGCTCACCATCAAGGCCAATCTCAAATGCGCACTCGTACTTTAGCGCCTTCATAGCCAGAAGCTTCCATGTCTCTGATGACTTCTTTTCCCCGCGCACAAGGCATTGCTTAGAAATATCTGCAAGCATTGCCCACATCTTGCTATTCTGGATCTGACTGCGCGTCGGCTCCGGCTGAAACTTGATAATGCAACCCACTGGCGCACGGGCAACCCACTGAAACGCAGTTGCCCTATGCCCCTCTGTGGCTATGCGGAAATCATGCGTCGCCATCGCCCAGCGCCTCTGCCGCCATGTCGTCCAGAAAGCGGCCGTATTCCTCCATGCACAGACGAAGCAACTCGGGCGTGGTCATTCCGTAGTCGTCAGCCACCTCTCCCAGCGCAAGGATTGCAGTTGCCGAAATGTTTCTGCGCTTTTCTTGATATGTTTCAGCCTCAATCTTCACGGCGTCTCTCCTGTAATGGCGGCTTGCATGGGGGTCATTCTGCCTCCTTCAACTCGGGGCATACACCTTCAACAGCGGCTTTGACCTCAAGTTTCATCGGCTCCGTAAGCTTTGCCAGCTTTGCTTTGAACCCATCGTTATTCAGCCATGCGTCCTTGACTTGCTTCGGCGACGTATTGGGGTTGTTGATCCACTTCTTCAGCTTGTCGCGGGTTTCGGCTGGCGTGGGTTCTGGGGCGTTGTCGCGCTCCTCCTGAGCAACCTCCTGCTGGCGCTGCTGGACGTACTTGTTGTCATCCCACATGCCTAGGAAAATGTCAGCGTTAAAGCCAAGCTGAGAAAGAAGCTTGGTAATTGCGTCGGTGGTGGCCTTCTTAGGCGCATCGCTATCGTTGCGCTTCCCAAACATCTCTGCGCAACCTGGCATCGGGCCAAATACATTGTCACGCGACCCATGCCACAGAGTCACAAGCGCGACCACAAAGCCGTTGTGAATTTCAATGCTTTCTGTGGTGTATCCCCACCCCTCACCAATCGGGCCAAACTGGCGCGTGGCCTCCATTATCTGAGAGTTTGCATTAACGGATGTGAACCCCCCGCGCTGGCTAACGTGCTTTGTGTGCTTCGGGTCAGTCTTCCCCACCGCGTCCCAAATTTTCATGTTGTCGGCTGTCATATTCGTCTCTCCTATTTCCTCCCAGCATAGAGCGTATGGGGTGGGGGTGGCAGTGGACAAAACGTCGCGGTTACTCTTCTTGTGCCGTGATGTACCCGCCTTGATATGGCTCTGTATTCAAATCCCAATCGTCAATCTTCCAATCGCCAGAAGATTGAGACTTCTTAACAGCATCCTCTTCGCTGTCAGCCTCAACGAAAACCCAGGCTGTACCCATTACAGCCGCTTCAACTAAATATGTAGCCATCACCCCATAGCCTCCCAACGCTTCAGTTTCTTCCGGTCTTGCTGGTTGCCGACACACAGCCTACGCAGTTCAGCGCGACGCTCGGCACGGGTTAGTGGCAACTTTTCCGCCTGCCATGCTGCAATGAGGCCCGGTAGGCGCTTGTCGTCGTCAGCCAGACGGGCGCGGATGTTGCGTTTAGCGGTCTCTACGTTGTCGATCATATCATCCCTCCCTTGCGTATTTCAGAGAACTCACGGCACTCTCCAAGACGGCGGCAATGATCATTCTCTCGTGCACCTCGAGGGTGACCCAGATCCGCTGAAGCTCTTTGTTTGCGAGGTCCGTCCAGTGTCCGTGATTCCCGTAGCTGGAGTCTCGCCAAGATGGGTCTTCATAGTCTTCAGGTACGTTCATATCAGTCTCTCCTTTTCCCCAGCATCCACACCATGAGGCAGGGAGGCTATGTGGCGCAGTGTCGCAAGCCCGCGAGGTTCCTTGATGCAATATTCGATAACGCGGGAATATCCCTTACGCCAAATCCATGACCCTCCGCGACCTCTGGTAACTGAACACGGGCAAACCTCAACATCACCGCCAGCATGAACCAAGCGAACAAGCAGAGGCTTCCCGGCCAAGTGCGGAACCGGGTTGCCGTTGTGCTTGATCCACGGGCCGTAGCTCATCAGTACATCTCCACATAAGCAGGGTTTCCGCCAAGTTCGGCCTTGATCACAGGCAGCGCAAAGACTGCAAGGGCAACAAGCACGGCAACGCCTGTCAGCCAGTTCAGCACAAAGAAAACGTTGGTTTCGGTTTGGTCAGTCATTGGGGTTCTCCCTCAACTTGCGCAATCGCTGCGGCAAATTCGCTAATGTCATCGTCTGAGAATGTGATGGTACGCCCGCCACCGAAAGAGCCATGAACCAGCTTCACAAGATCAAGCAGTTCTGGCGCTGCGGCTATCAGGCGGGCGTTGGCCACCAGTTCAGATGATCCGCCAGTCGGCGGGTAGTCATCGTAAATACATGCGTGACTTTCCTTCTTGATGCCACGCATGTATTCAGGCGAAGGGAAAGGACCAACTTTGTGGCACAATCCACAAGAGGTTTTCACAGCCTCATACACCCAAGGCCCCTTTGTATGCTCACTCATTTCTCATCTCTCCCACACTTACGGCACAAGCCGCGATTGTCTTTCAGTTCTTCCATATCAGCAGGCGTCATGCAGCTAATGCAGTCTGCCAGGCCTTGCCGAGCCAGATCAGCGTCACGCTCTTTCCGGCACTGGTCTACATAATCGTCTTGCGCTCGCACCTCATCAATGCGGCGTTGCGTCGCTGACCGGTCACGCTGAGAAAGCGCACGTCCCGCTGCACAGTCGCAGTAATCCACAACGCTACCCTCTGGGGGCAGTGTGTGGCTGCGATAGCCCGCTGCGGGGTGGCCGGTGCCTCTGGTGTATTCGCCGGTGTTGTTGCACTTCCTACACATGCGTCTCTCCTTGTTGGAATTACACTAAGAGTGCACCACCCCTATGTCAATTAAAATTATGCGCTTGCCATAAAAAAGATTAAATGATAGCATTAAAGAATGGAAAGTAAGACAGCACGAGAGAAGTTCCGTGACTGGCAGAAAGCAGAGGGGCGCAAGTCGTCCTGGATTGCAAGTAAGCTACACGTAACCGAGACAACCGTTTGCTTCTGGCGAACTGGTCGCAGTAAGCCGCTGCCTGTTGCTCAGGCGGCAATTGAGGCGCTGACAGAGGGTGCAGTGAAAATGGAGGACTGGGCCAAGGCCCGCGCAACACAAGGACAGACGGAATGACTGACCACATGAACCTAGACCGTGAGATGCGCACGCTAGCCCGCTGCGCCATCTTCGTTGCAATTGCCCTGGCTGCGTTTGGCCTGTGGCTGGCGTGGAGGGTGTTCCTGTGAATGGGAAGCTGAAAGTGCTTGATTTGTTCTCTGGTATAGGCGGATTCTCTCTTGGCCTTGAGCGCACGGGCGGATTTGAAACGGTTGCCTTTTGCGAGATCGAGGATTTTCCGCGTAAGGTTTTGAAAAAGCATTGGCCGGATGTTCCGTGCTTTGAGGATGTTAGAAAGCTGAAAGGGTCAGACGTTGGAGCAGTTGACGTTATTTGCGGGGGATACCCATGCCAGCCTTTCTCCACAGCCGGGAAGCGAAGAGGCAAGAAAGATGACCGCCATCTCTGGCCGGAATTTAGTCGGCTCGTGGCTGAGCTCCGGCCCTCTTGGGTCATTGGAGAGAACGTTGCTGGGCACATCAGCATGGGCCTCGACGACGTGCTTTCTGACTTGGAAGGACAAGGTTACACCTGCCGGTCATTTATTATTCCAGCTTGCGCCCTCGACGCCCCGCACAGGCGAGACAGAGTTTGGACTGTTGCCCACGCCAACGACTTTTTACACGCGGGAGAATTGGACGCCGGAACAGATTGCGGAGCGTCGAGCCGAGGTGAAGTCAGAGACAAACAAAAAGGGCAAGCATCACACGGGAAACGGGTTTGGACTGAACTTGGCCCAGGCGGCAAGAATGTGGCCAACCCCGACTGCGAGAGACCACAAGGGGGGGCGAAAACCGGAAGCCCTCGAGAGGTCAGGGCGCGGCGAGACGAACAGCCTAAACGACGCAGTAACTATTCGGGATCAACATGGCTCCCTGAACCCAACGTGGGTAGAGTGGCTCATGGGGTTCCCGCCAGGGTGGACAGACTTAAATCCCTCGGAAACGCCGTAGTTCCCCAAATCCCTGAAATCATAGGCCGTGCAATATTGGAGTCAGAATCATGAAATTCCTCATCAACCTATTCAACCGCCGCCCCTCCGCAGAGCTAACCAGCGATGAGTTCATGGAGCCACCCACCAGTCGCCGCGCAGACTTGGGGGAGGCTATCCGCAACGCCAATGCCAACTATGATGACGAACGGTTCAGCGTAAAGCTTGACGCCACCACCTTGGAATCGCCGGAATGTAAGTGTGATACCTGCGACTATGCCCTGACGGCCGCTCACAGTGCCCTTATTGACGCTGGGGTTGATGCCAGCAAATGCATTCTCAATGGTGACAGGCGAGGTGAGGCTATTCATCACGAGATTGCAATGAAGATACGCAAGCGGATTGTAGCGCTTGAGAAAATGGAGGGCTTGGGATGAGCAAGCGAAAAGAAATGACATGCGAAGATTGCGGTCATCCGATTAGCATTTGCAACGCTCTGGCGTCAATCATGATGGCGGAGGAGAGGCATGGGGAAGACGCGATGGAAAAGGCGGGCTACCTACGCCGAGACCTAGCAGCCCCCAAGGTGAAGCCGCTGGAGTGGCACTTTCCAGAGCATCACGACACTGTGGAAATCGCCTCCACCATCTTTGGTGAATACACGGTTTGGGAGATTAATGGAGGGGGCTATCTGAGGCGACCCAACGAAGAATGCGGCTGGCCTGTTGGCGGCGACATCAACTCTGCCAAAGCCGCAGCCCAAGCCGATTATTCCCGCCGCATTCTCTCAGCCTTGGAGGGTGAGTGATGCCAGAGACACCAGATCCGCTATCATTGAAGCCGCAGGACCTTAGCAACATGCTAAAACATGCCTTCATGGCTGGACGATTAAGCAACGAGCACCCTGTTGAAATGCTAGATGAATCTTGGGTGAAGTATGACCCAACGGAAAATGCAGCATATCAGCGCATTCTATCCATTCTGATGGGGTTTAACGAATCGCGTACGTCCAGCTTCCAAGTAGACCGTGAGTGCCGGAGAGAGATAGAGGGGGACGAATGAAAAACACCGTATCAATCCCATGGCCCGACAAGGCGCTGCACCCCAACAGCCGTAAGAAGCACCTTCACGCAACGAGCATCCGCAAGAGATACAAGGCGACGTGCTGGGCGCTGGCGAAGAACGCAAAGCTGGACCCGTCACTGCCTCACTTGGACATCACATTCTTTCCGCCAGACAAGCGGCGCAGGGATCTTGACGGGATGCTAGGGGCGATCAAGTACGGCCTAGACGGTATTGCGGAGGCGATGGTCGTGGATGACTACGGGTGGTCCATGTCGATCCGGCGCGGGGAGCCTGACAAGGCAAAGCATGGGTATGTGCTGATAACCTTTTCTCAGCCTCTTACTGTATTGGTAGAGCATCGAGGGAAAGTCATATGACTGACCCCGACGCACACGAGCACCTGATCGACGCCAAGACCATGTTCTGCAAAAAGTGTGGTCAGCATCACGACGACAAGTCTGCCTTCTTTGCGCAATGCCCTGGCGGTGGTGTGGTGTCGGGTATATCGCACATTCTTCTGCGCAATAGGTTCAAGGAAGAGACAGGGGTTGCCCTCTAACGCACAAGGCCCCCACAGGAGAGCGTGAGGGCCTTGGCTTGGCGCTGGCCTGGGTGGGCAATTAACAGCGCGGATTGGTTGGCTGCTTAGGCTGGGATCGAACCAGCGACCAAACGCTTAACAGGCGTTCGCTCTTCCTCTGAGCTACTAAGCAACGTTGCCCACACCATACGCTCTAACGTGGGGGTGTCAATGCTGGGGAGGGGGTTGAGCGCGTGACGGGTATCGAACCCGCGCGGTGTGCGACCTTACCACCTCCCCTGTGATCAATCAGGGACCGCCGCGCTCATGAAGGGTGAGGTCCACCGGTGGTGTCTGCGCTATGCAGTGACATCCTTTGGCTTATGCTCACACCACATAAAAGCGGTTATGTTTGAGCGGGCAGGGCGTTACTCCTGCTAATGCCTGTATTTGTTCGCACAACTCGTAAGCGATGCTACTCTATTTCAGGGCTTCCCCCTTGCAGTGGGACGTGTCTACTTTCCACGCCGCCGCTCCCCCTGACCATACCCTACATCACACACCCACGCAAATGTGGCAGAACGTCGCATGTCAACGGGGGTGGGGTGGTGGTAGGGTGTAGGGGTAATGGATAGGAGAATGACATGACTAAAAGTGCATATGGATTTATCAAGGATGCGGGGCCATGTTCTGTGGCGATGTGGTCTGGCGGCTTGCCGTCTGGATGTTGCGGTAATGATGCCTATGGGGTTCAGATAGAGGGTGCTATGCGTTACCACGCGCCAAAGGGTTACTATGTCAGGGATGACAATAAATTTGCCGGGTTCGCCGGTGGTCTTGCTTGCCCTGTGCATTCTGGGCCTGAAAAATACGGGCCGCGCGTATTCGAGGATGGAACCGATAAAAATGGGAAACGCATGTGGTGCGCAGTCTATGAGGATTTTGAAAATCTTCAGGAAAGCCCCGCAGAGTTTCACACGAAAGCGTGGGTCGCGGTTGACATGCTAACCAAAAACCACCCCAGAACATGATCAACCCTCATAATCTCGTGCCAAGATGTTTAGTTTTACTCACTTTTCATCTGGCGTGATATGGCTTAGAAATAAAGCAGCGGCGGGAGATCGTTACATCTCAACCGCCGCCTTGAAGCTACGAACTTTTGGAACGGTTCACCGCAGCTTCAATAGCAAATATACTGCACAAGCGGGCGCGTTGCAACAGAACCTTTCCTGACTTTTGACCTTTCAAAGCAAAGGGCATTGGCTTTACCCTATGAGCCAGGATCACTGGGACACTGAACGGGCCTCTTTGCCGCAATGCTACCTACGGGGAGATTACAGCGGATTTCCGGGCCGGATTGCTTCGCGTCTGTGCGGGCTTTCCAGATCCAAGACTTGAATACGGTGCTATGCGCTCACGGCTTTATGTGGGACCGAACAGAGTGGCCTTCTGGTGAAACAGGCATACTTGGGGATACGGGACGTTGAAAGCAGACTGGCAAGGCCGCTTCGGTTAACTGTCTACGGATGGTACCGGCCATAGCGGAAAGCGGAACTGTACCTAACGCCCACCAGTAGTGTGTGGCTTACTATGGAGAAGGAGAGAGACGATGCAGGATTTCAAGATCAATAGGCGACTGGTAGTTGACCAAACCCTTTGGGTGAAAGCTGACAGCGCCGAAGAGGCGATGAGATTTGCAAAGATTGCAGGCGCTGAGGTCGTGGCTGTGACTGATGCTGATGTGGTGAAGGCCACGTACCGACACGAGGGCCGTGGATAGCCCCCACACAGAAAGGAACGGATGAATGAGTGAGCTAGTTGATATTTCAAGCATAAGCCTTGGGGAAAGGAAGGATCATTACAGGAAGTCATTCGGGGCGCATGATATGCCGATGACACAGCAAAGAGTTGACGTAACAAAGATGGCGGATGATGAGGCTCGGGATGAAATGCTTCAAGAAATCCATTCTATGCTTCTTCACTTGGTCAATAAGTCCTAACCCCGCGACAAAGTGTCCAATGGCCCCCACCCCCTCCCTAGTGCAGTGTGGGGGCAGATAACAAGGAGAGAGACGAAATGCCGTATACAGATTTCTCAAAGTATGATTGCGGGGCGGATGGGGTCAGCTTCTCAAACGGGCTTCCCGACGAAGGCGAGACGGTGCAAGTTAAGACGGTTTGGTCAAATGGAGCGTGGCAGGAGAAGGTGTTCGCGGAGAAATACGGCCACGAAAAGTGGCACCAATATGACTGGTTTAGCGTTTACAGTAAGCCCCGCATAGATGAGGGGTCTATGCCTATCGTTCTTGAGTGGCGCAGGGTATCATGACTGACCTCTTCCCTGAAACCCCCACCACCATTCTAAGCCACCACTCCACAGCAGACGCGGTAGACAGCTTTTTAGCATGGCGCAAGGCAACCAAGAAGCCCCTTACAGAGCGCGCCGCAAAGATGATTGCCAAGACCCTGGCGCAGATCAACCAAGACGGCGGGAATGCAGACGAGGCGCTGGATCTAGCGCAGGAGCACGGGTGGCAGACAATCAAGCCGGAATGGTATTGGAGAATCAAGAATGGGAACGGAAATAGCAGTCCCCGCGCAATCAATGGTTCCAGCGGAGACGCCACAAGTAACGCAATCAATGTCGCAGCAGGAGCTAGAAGGTCACAGGTCAAAGATTTGTTTTGAGGTTGAAGTCATTCTTGACGGATACTGGAAGGACAGACCATCAGAGGCGGTAAAGGCGGCGATACTGGCGGACTGGGCCGACACGCTGGAAGACTGGCCCCATGATTGGGTGCTGCATGGGTTGCGCAAATGGCGTGACCAATTCCCCAGCAAGAAGCCCAACCCCAGCCACATCAAGAACATGCTGATTGAGGCGCGCAGAGGTCAGACGGACCCCCACCTTGATTTCTATGCAAACATGGTCAACAGCGACAGGTTTTTGCCAGACAGCATGATAAGCGCAGAGACAGCGCAGAAGCTTTTAGACGGGGGCTATGTGACGCCAGAACGCGCCAAGTCTCGCGGCATATTGTAACCCAAGGAGAGACGTGATGACACAGGAGGTGAAGGACATAGAAATGTGCATGATAAAAATGACTTACCTCTCAAAGGGTAAGGGGGCGCATTCGAAGTCAGTTACCCTAGAATTGGTAAGGTCCGGCTTCAGCCTCAAAATAATATCAGAAGCGGCGTCAAGGTTAATGGCGCGCACCCCAACAGATAAGGAGACAGACGGATGAGCGAGACATGGGTAGAGATGAGTAGCCGCCACAAGGCTGAGCGCATGGCCCTGGTGAAGGGTTGGGCGGCGCGGCGGGTGACGCAAGCTCTTGCCGCAAACCGTCTTGGAATTTCGCGAACGCTGTTGAATAACTACATTCAGCGACACGGCATCCATTGGGCAGTGAAAGCGCAGGGCAAGCCGCCACAAGGACATCAAGGGCGCAAGCCTATGGATCTGGATATAGGCGCGATTACGGAATATTACCTTGACGGCTTCACACTGAGGGACTGCGGGGAGAAGTTCGGCGTTCACGCTCATACGATTTCTGCGCACTTAAAGCGGGCTGGTGTTGAGGTGCGCCCAAGCGTTCCGGCGTTAAGAGCGATGAACCGCGACAATCGACCACATACCCCCGCCTCCCACGGCATGGCACGGTAACGAAACAAAGGAGAGATGAGATATGACCGACGAAATAAACAACACTGGTGAAGAAAATACAGGCGACCGGAACAGCGGCGACTGGAACAGCGGCTACCGGAACAGCGGCTACCGGAACAGCGGCGACCGGAACAGCGGCGACTGGAACAGCGGCTACCGGAACAGCGGCTACCGGAACAGCGGCGACCGGAACAGCGGCGACCGGAACAGCGGCGACCGGAACAGCGGCGACTGGAACAGCGGCTACCGGAACAGCGGCGACCGGAACAGAGG
>UEXM01000521.1_pt1 | contig 40159 bp, 27 predicted proteins | sample 1796661 | NCBI WGS metagenome assembly UEXM01 (sample SAMEA4772469, study PRJEB27181) | metagenome | reverse complement strand
CTTCTTCAGACATAATCTCTTCGTATATGTCTCTTGACTTCTCAACCACTATATCGTGGAAAAGCGCCTTTGCATTCTTTTCGTCATCATTGATAACGAATTCAATTAATTGCTCAAATTTGTTCATAAAAATATTCCTTCTAAGTATGTCTCAGTATAGTACTTACAAGAAAATTAAAAAACTAGTAGTTTATAGGGGTAAAAGTGGTAGAAAATGAAAGATTTTCTGTGCTAGCCTACAATGGTGCTGGCGGCGGAGCAAACTGTGCTTGTATCTTTTTAAGTTCAGCATTCTTTTCGTAGTTTCGCAGATCATACATCTTACGCAACTTTGATATTTGCTTTAGTGTAAGTTTAGTTTTGCGTAGCTCTCCAAGCTCAGGAACACTGTTATCAGCTTCTTGATCTTGGTAACCTTCAGCAGGTGCTTCATAAAATTCAAATAGTTTCATAATAGTATTTATACAGGAGGCGCTTCTGTAGGCACATCAACATTTACATCAATCTCTTCGCCGCCGAGTGCTGGATCTATTGCTTCATCACCTGCGACTGCATCTCCCATGCTTACATCACCTTCAAAGTCTCCGGGGCTTATACCAACTGTACGCAAGTCACTACCAGTAGGTTCAGTTTCAACTGGTTGTCCAGTTTCTTCTTCCCATGACTCGGTGTTCTCTTGTAGTTCGTCATCAGTTAGACCCAAGTAACGTTTCATAAGAAAACGCTTGCTCATATATGGCAACTGCTCTAATGCACTAAATGCTTGTATTCTTGTTGTATCTAGTTCTGCTTGTCTATAACTTGCAAAGTTCTGCGGAGCACTAAACTTTATTGAAAACAATCCACTGTCAATGTTAAAGCCTCTCCAACGCATGAACATTTTAAATTCGTCATCAAGTTTTTGTACAACTTGCTTCTGTAGTCTTTCACAGTACTGATTGAATCTAAATTCTTGTATTAGTGCAGTACCAACACGCCCGTCGTTCATTGGGCGATCTGAATCGTCTGGACCTGTAGGCAAGTACGAACTTGGTACACGCAGTCCTCTACACATCTTGTTGTTAAAGTATTTTAGATCGTCGATTTGTCCGAGGTTCTCACCACCTGGTAATGTTTCAACTTTTGATCCTCTGCCTTCGGCAGTTTGCGGAAAGAAATAATCTTCGTTTATGCTTAATGGATTGTATGTTGTATCCATTGTGGTTTGTTGTTGTCCACCTTGTTGATTTGGTATTCTTCGTTGATGTACTTCATTCTTAACACGCTCTACAAACTGCATAGCAAGATGAGATGGCATGTTACCTACGTCAATGTAGAACACTCTACGCTCTGGAGCACGTTGTACTCTATAGATTAGTATTGAATCTTCAAGTAGTTCTTTTTGCTTGAACACTTTAAAGATCATTTCTAATACACTTTGACTAAATGGCCAGAAAAAATCTAAACCTTCGCTTAGTCCAAGATGCACTACGTTCTTTGCATCAATCACAGTTTCGTTTACTGTGTGTTCAAATCTGCTTGCTCCAGCTGGTGCATTTGGTACAGTGTAATTTGATGCACCCATACCACTGCCGCCAGTGCCTATTATTTCACCTGAATTGATCCCTGTACCATAGTCAGTTGTGTTTTTTGCAGTAATGCTTAAATTTTGGAAGTTAGGATTAATGTCACGTATAACATACTGCTCAGGTCTTTTGCCTTCGTTTTCGTTTACAATGACTCTAACCACCTTGGTCATGTCAACCCAGTACATTTCAAATGTTTCTGGATCACGTACAAACACCTGGTCGCCGTACTTTAGCACATTACGAAACATTTTAAAAATACGCTGATCAAGTTTGTTTAGTTTACACCATTGTTGAATTTGTGTTCGAATAATCTCAATTTCGTTGTTGGTTGGCTTATCAGTAAATTCAACTTCAAAAGGTGTATTGTTGCTTTGATTGGTTTGTGTGGAAAATTCTGCAAGTATATCTAAACATGCATTAATCTCACTATCACAATCCATGTTTTCATATTGATTGTAGCGTTCAATTCTATTTGGATGTCCAGAGTAAACTTCTGGCAGATGACTTTGGTAATTTTTAAAACCAAATTGTCCGCCTGAACCGCCACTGCCATAAGCAGGACCTCGTGAGTTTTGTCCACTTATAGGACTCAGTTGACCACCGGTGTTACCAACTGCTTTGAAGTACTTTTTCCAGGACATATGTTTTCCATTGTAATCTTTGTTATGGAGTATTTATCAGGAGTTGCGTTGGGCTTGTAATTGTTCGCCTGCTAGTCTAGTGCCTTTTGTGGTCTGATCGAGCATAGATTGTAAAACTGCTAGGATTTTTTCGTTACCTGCGCCATCTCCTTGCATGGTTTGTGTCTGACCTGCGGCTGGACCACCTGGCATATCCGTCAGTCCTTCATTGCTGATAGCCATGCCACCTTTATCTCCTAAGGTGCTTGCAGGACCAGCAACTGATCTAAGTTGACTTAGTGCATCAAATTGTCCACCTGATGCGCCACCTTGAACGCCAACTGTTTTACCGTCTCCTAGGCCATATTGCATCGACGAGGTTCCACCTGCACTTGAATACGCTGAAAATGGTCCTGATTGAACCTTTGTGCCACCCAGCTGACCATTTACATAATCTTGTGTCATGTTAACACCACCAACCTGGCTTTGATAGGTCATGGAAGTTGACGAATCAGCTGAACTGCTCATTTGCAATCCGCCTATTTTTGGTCCTTTTCTGTAAAGTTCTTGTCCTTTGGCGTCAACTGTGACTACCGAACCATCACCTAATTTTACATCAAAAGTTCCGGGTATTCTTCCAGGCACACCTGGTCCAATTTGTCCTGGTATAACCACTCCACTGGTTTTGCCCATTTTTAGTAGTTCTGGACCTTTTTCACCAACTAGATAACTTTTACCTGCTTCAGCGGCACCTCCTTCAGCACGTCCACCGCCAAACAGTGAAACTGCTGCGCCTCCGGTAAGGCCAATTAGTCCGCCAATAAGAGCAGCTACCGGTCCACCTATTGACCCAACGGCAGCTCCGCTAAGGCCACCCAGCATCATACTTTCTAACAAACCAGGGCCTTCTTCTTCTGGCATCAATGCTTTTGTCAATCCACTCAAACCTTTATTGACAAGTATGTCTGAATATTTTATCATATCATTGATGACTTTTGATTGTATCTCCGCAAATGCATTTATTGATGAGGCCGCGGCTGGTAATAGTTTGTTCAATACCACTTCGTCAAGTGCAGTAGCACTTTTTATCATTGCTTCTTGAGCACTTATAACGTTTTTAGTTAGCCCGTCATTTGTGTTGGCCAGTTTAGTTGTTTCTTCAGCGGCTTTTCCAGCAGCCTGTCCTAAATCCTTGGTTAACGACAGAGTTTGCAGTGCTGGCAAGACTTCTTCAATTGATGTACCCATTTTACCAGCAGTGGCCGCAAATGCATCTCCGCCAAGTCCTTCATAGAAACTAGTACCTTGTTTTTGTATCAATGACAGTGCTTCTGCTTGTCCAATTGCCCCTGATTTCAATCCTGATATAATTTGATTACCAACTGGTCCCATCACCTTAATGAATTCTGCTGCAGCTGGTGTGCCTGCATTGCTTAATGCGTCTGCTAAGCCATCACCAATGGATTTAAGTCCTGGTATAGCATTAAGAGTAGTAATCGTGTTTAATGTTGCTTGAGCCGCAAGTTTTCCATTTTTACGCTCAATTTCACGTATTGATGCACCTTGTCTTACATCGCGTTGCACCGCATCAATTTCTTTTTGTTGTTCATCAATACTTTTACCAGTAATTTTTGATAGCTCTTGCAAGTTTTTCATGTATTCCTGAGAGCCTTCTGCAAGAGCTCTGGTATTGTTTATTTCATTACGTCCTTGACGTTGTTGGAATGTTATATACTTTGCAGTCAATTCGTTTTGTTGCTCAACTCCGATGCCCAATGTTAACAATTGTTCCCTAAATGGTCTCATTGCTTTGGTAGTATCGCTTAGTCCTCTCGCAGCATCAGCACTTGTTCCAAATGCAAATGCTAAATTTTGTGACTCTTTGTTAACAACTTTTGCAAACTGATTGAAACTCAAACCAGCATTGATTGCTTGTCTGCCAAGTCCACTCATACCGTCGGCACCAAGAGCACCTGTTTGTCCAAGAGTTCTAAATGCAGTGTTTACTCTGTCAAGTTCAGCAGTAAATGTTTTACCAACCGCAGTAACAACTTCGCCAGCCATCTCTCCAAGAGCGGCCGCAACTTTACCAGCAGCACTGCCAAGGCCAGCAATTGCACCACCAACAACAGGAATACCACTGGCTAAACTACCCAGTCCTTCTGCGGCTATGCCGGTCATCTTGCCAGCAAACTTCAAACCTTGTCCGGCTAGTTCAATAGATGGATTCAGACTAGCAAAACTTTCTCTGTTTTCTCTTAGTACAGTTGACGCACTTTCTAAACTTTTAGCAACATTTAGACTGCCTTTAACTGCTTTGCTTGTGGCAATCATTGCTTTAGAAGTCAGACTCTGTCGTTTGCCTTCTTGTGCATTGCCTTTGGTTATTAGGGCTACTTGTTTTTGATATGCCGCATTTGCTTTAGCAACTTCAGGTGTTTGTCTACCGCCAGATTGTTGCACTGCATTAAGCAGTTCTTGTAGCAGTCTATTGGTTTCTTCGTCCATATAATTTTTTACCTGTTTTTAAGCCGTATAAGTACATATACAACTATATTTATGGTAGGAAAAAACATGGCAATACAACCAGGCGCACCAATACAACCAGTTGCACCGATAGCAAACACAGCACCAGTAACGCCGGCAGGCAACCCTCTTGCAAAACACTTTCGACAACCGGCAATCTATATTAGATTACCAAGTGAAGGCGCATGGTATGATGACTCTGTAATAATCATACCTGATAACGGAGAAATACCAGTGTACCCAATGACTGCCCTCGACGAAATCACTTACCGAACCGCTGATGCATTGTTCAACGGTGAAGCAGTTGTATCTGTAATACAGAGTTGTATACCTGCATTCAAAGATGCATCACAGATTAGCAGTCTTGATCTTGATACTGTGCTAATAGGAATAAGATTGGCTACATTTGGTCACGAAATGGAATTCACTAGCAAGTGTCCAAAATGCGAAGAGCAAAACGATTTAGCTTTGGATCTAAGAGAAATAATGGAAAGAGTAAAAACGCCAGATTTTATTACGCCATTGAAATTTGGTGATGTTGAAATCAGTTTCCGACCTCTTACACTTAAACAACAAAACGAAAACAATACAGAACAGTTTGAAGATCAGAAGGTAATGGAAAGTGTGCCAACCATGGAAGGCTCCGAAGAAGAAAAACTCAAGGCTCTACAATCTGCGTTTGCTAACATCAGTAAAATTACTCTAAAGTCAATAGCAAAAAGCATAAGCATGATAAAGTCTGGTGATAATATCGTTGTTGATACTGCACACATTGCAGAATATATAGAAAACTGCCCATCTGCGGATTTTACAAGAATTAGAGAAAAAATTTCAGCAATCAGAGAAAGCAGCGAAATGGATCCATTAACAATTGCATGCAATGATTGTAAGCATGAATATCAATCACCGTTTACTATGAATGTTGCAAATTTTTTCGGATAAGGCTCTTAACGTCCACGCCTGAAGAGATTGAAAAAATCATTGACGACATGGACAAAGAGGTTAAGAGCCTGAAAGAAAACCTATTAAGGCTATGTTGGTATATGAGAGGTGGCATAACCTACACTGAGGTTTGTAATATGAGTCCTCCAGAACGAGAGTACATTGGTTCTCTTATCAAAGAAAATCTTGAAACTGCAAAGAAAACCGGAAGAGACTTTTGGTAATAGATCAAGTAAAAGCAGACATTGAACAGTGGTTGGTTAACTTTGTAGAAGTTCCTCACCCTGCATTGGGCAACTTTCCTCCCTGTCCTTTTGCTCGACAGGCAAGACTACGCAACAAATATGATGTTAGACTCGGAGATGATCTTGAACGTGACCTATTTCTGTTTGCTAAGAAAAAATATTTAGGCAAAAACGATGTGGTCATATATGCGTATCCTCCAAAGCAATACGATGATGCGTACTTTAATTTTGTAGTTGATGTTGTGAACACTTCAAAAGGATTTACAAAACGTAACCTACTTGCACTAGGTGATCATCCGGATACAGTTGAAGAACAAAATGGTGTGTGCTTTAACATGGGTAAATATGCACTTGTACTCATACAAGACAAAACAAAACTTCAGGACCATGCACGTATGTTAGCTCACCGAGGATACTATGATGGATGGGATGAAGAATATTTGAAGGATGTGTTTGCACACAGAAAAGACCCAAGAAAATGATATACGCAAGAATTGATCTTAGCAAAACAAACTATGACCTTATGGACAATTGTAAGAAGCTCAAGTGTCCGTTTCCTAAACCCCTCGAAGCAATCTATGATGCATACTGTAAACACAAGAAGTTTAAAAGTGTAATGCCAATATTTCCAGAAGAATACTTTGATGATAAAAATGATGTCTACGGGTATTATGACAAGGAAGAAAAACTGGTTGCATTTAGTCTACTTAGATGTTATAATAACAAGAACGTCGAAGCGGTTCAGTTTGCTTGGGACTATGCAAACCCAGGAATGCGTTTAGGCGTCCGCAGTTTAAAAAACGAGTGTGCAATATATAAAAAACGTGGTTTTGATTATTTGTATTTAGGACAAGCGGATGATTACAAAACAAAAATTGACGGATTTGAAATACTAGGAGGAAGATTATAATGAACGTTTATACAGTTTACGCCGATATAAAAGAAGGTATAGATGCACGAACATTTGTGGCTAACATGAAGCTTTTCCTAGATAAATTACCACAGATGCATGCGTATAGAATCACTAGAATGAAACTAGGATTCCGTTCAATGGACTTGCCAGAGTTTAGAATTGACATGGAGTTTGAATCAATGCAAGCACTAGATGACGCTATGTCACATGTGGTTGCAAATGTAGATGATATTGAAACAGAACACGTAGGTTTCAATCAGTGGGTTGATGTTGAAACTATTCAACACTTTCTATACAGAGACTATCCAGACTCGCACCAACCATTAGTATAATCTTCTAACATAATCGCACGTATACGCAGTCGTTGTAGATCAGTGGGTCCTGCTCGCATGGTATTGTCTCGACGGTGATGTGTGTCCAATGCAGGCACACCAAGTATACCTGCTATCTTATGCACGTGTTTGTAGTTGTAGATGTGTGTGTAGACAGATCTGTCAGCTCCAAGACGTGCAGTGTTTGATTCGCAATGATCTGCTACATTTGGATTTTGTCTGTATACATCAATGTCTTTGAGAAAGTTGGTTAGACTAGGTGATTTAATCCACAAATTTTTATTTGCTGGATTGCTCATGGTATGATAGAAACCACTTACAAATTTATCAACAGGATCACGCCACAATGCTATGCGTATGTCTGCGTCTAGTAGCTCTGACTCAAACTCCTCAAATGATCTAGCCTTGTTATACACACCAGGTGCTTCGTTTTGAAAGTTTTGATAGAACTGTTCTTCTTTAGGATCAGCATTCCATAATGCTTGTGCTACGTAACTCAACATGGTCGTAGTACTACATTTATGATTACGCACTATTGCAATAGTTCTGTTGTTGTGCTTAAACTTTATCAATCCCATATGCTTATTTAATTGAGATGTCTAAAGACATCTGTTACTTCGTTAACACTCAGTAACATTATTTTAGAAGTTCTCATCTAGATAGTTTAGTCATACTTGCCCTACTACGGGCAAGTGTAACCTTTGATCCTCATCTGAGTTATCCAGTCATTTGAATAAAGAGATTTGCATATGCAACAGGGGCGGTTGTGCTGTACCCCTTACTCTAGCCTTGTCTCACAACGGAGCGTTTGATATACCCCTTCAAACAAAGTATACAAACGTATGGGTTGTATCTGTTTCACAGAGCCCATGTCATTCTAGCCTTAAGTTAGCCTTATCCTTTGACGCACCAGTTCTGTCGGCTACAACTCACGTTGGCAGACTTCAAGGTGGATCGAGGTTCCTCGATCAAACGATGTCATATTAGCTTGGGAAATTTAAAAAGTTGCTCTGAGCATTGCTCTAGTAGTGCCTGTGTCATTGTGTTTATGACAGAATTATATGGGTAGTTAATTTAGTCTTTTAATATGCCTTTTTGGTGTACACGGACCCGTATGTGCCCGTTATACCATTGTTTTGATTCTAGTACTTTGTGTGTGAATTGTTCTCTTGCTTCGATGTAACTAAGTTCACTTTTGCTCTTACACCAAAACATGATTTCACGTTTAAACTTGTCTTTTCCTAATAGTTCTACATCTGCAGTAAGTTCATCACTGCTTCCGTAGTAGTCTTTCCAATCGCTTTCAACTGTGTATCTGCGTTTGTTAGTTCTGCCTTTAAGTGGCTTCTTACTGCGTTTGAACTGTGTAAGTTTTTTGCCTATATACTTTCTGTTGTTTGTAATGTTAGTAATCAAATACACAAAACCTATAAAATCTGCAGGCAATGTTTCAACAACTTTTCCTTCGAAAGTCCAAATCATTGAGTAGCCATAGCGTTCTCTGCCGCATAGTCTTTTGCAATACTCAACAGAGTCTGCAGTTCTTTCCTACTGTTAGGCATAGTGTATCCTAACTTATAACTTACTTCGTGTATTTCTACTCTGCGTCTTATTCTCTCTGCTAGGTCCAATTCAGGATTTTTAGTACTAATCCAATTAAAAACTGCATCGCCGTGGCCATTAACCGTTTCAATTCCTAACTCGTCTTTCATTGCACTTATTGGCGTGCCATCATAAATGTGCATGGTAAAGCCCCATCGGCTCATAAAAATTGTACCCATGTCGCTATATTTCTTGTACTTGTACAAAGCATTAATATTTGCTTGATGATCTTCTTCTGTCTCTGTTGGGTATCCAATAATTAACAATAGTATATTTGGAATGTTCCAACGCCCACACATCTCAAAATGATAATCTATGTCTTCGTCACTAAATTTTTTCTTCATATGATCTCGAATACGCTCGCTAAAACTTTCAATTCCAACTGTGATTTGTTTGCATCCAGCATTATACATAAGCTCGTAAGTGGTTTCTGGCATTTGTTTTTCAGGTCTACAGATAAACATTCCAGTGTAATATATGTCAGCAAGAGCAGGGTCTTTGGCTTTTTCCTTTATAAGCAGTTCGTTAAACTTGTTAAAGTTGCTGGTACTACCGTTAATTAGGCTATCGGTAAATTCAAATTGTGTTATTCCTGTGTCATAAAAATTTTTTTTCATTTCTTCTACAATATTTTCAGCACTGCGATATCTAAACTTGGGCCAAGTAAGTCCGACATCACAAAATGTACACTTTCTTACACAACCTCTACTTCCGGTTATCATCAGTCTTGGATCAACATAGTTGGACCAATCTATGCCTTTATAATCCGGAAAGTCTAGCGTGTCTAAATTTGTTACTTGGTGAAAATCATTTTTGTTTATACCTGGATAGTTTTCATCGCCTTGGAGTAGATGATCAAGTGCAACTTCTCCTTCACCAAATACAACATAATCGCATAGTTGATTATCTAAACAGTATTGTCCAAATTCTTTGTTATCAAATTCAAATAACGATGCAGTACACCCATTGCCACCAAGTAATATTTTATAGTCTCTCTGTCTGTCTTTTATATGGTTAAGCAAAAGATTTACAATCCTTGCATTGTAAAAACTAAACACGCTAAATGCAAGCCAACCTCTAAAATTATACAGTTTAGAGTCAGCAATGTCAACCACTTTCTTTTTCAATTCGATATCAATGTCTTCTTTGGCAAAAGCAGACCAATTGTATAGGTTTTCAAATTCTTCACTGGTGAGTTTTTGACTTAGCAGTATGTTGAGATCACACAATTCACTTTCTAGACTGTTACGGTTCAACACTGGTTTAAGCACACCATAGGCCGCAGATGGGTATAGCATTGTTTGTACTGGTACATAAACAAAAACAAATTTATCTGCCATCTAAAACCTTCTTTATTTCTTCTACAACATCTTTATGATCGTTCACGCCAATAAGCCTATCAAATAATATTTCATCGTTTTTACCATTTTCATTTAGAAAAAACGACTCTACTCTACTTGAAATATCGTTCTTATGATATTTTTCATAGAAATCGTCTGTGAGATCTATATCCAATTTATGTTCGTATAGATCCATTCCAGCAAGTCCGGGATTAACTATAAAATTATTTATTCTGACGGTTGGTACTATTTTCCACGGGTAAAACCAAATACTAGCAGAAGAAGATGGAACCATAAGTTCTACTTTCTGTTCGCACATGCCTTCACTAATTAACTTTTCATTTACAAAAAGTTTATATTCTGTCAACTGATTGTGAAACATTTCTATAATAAATTGCTGTACCATTAGTTTGTTTCGTATCCTACTGCATAATCTTGATCAACTACACTAGCTCTACATTTGAGACTGCACTCAACCCAAGTGTCGTTGTGCATGCTGTCAAAAAACTTTTGCCATAGATCGTGATTTAACACTTCTTCAAAACTCAATCCGTTTTTTATATTTAAAATGTGTCTGTATTTTTCAAAAAAACTTTCTTTATATACACTGGTTTTGTCACCATAACTCATTGCATCATAAGGGAAACTAGTCCAACTACAAGGATGCAATGTGCCTTCTGCATTTACATACATGCCTCTATTGCCAATTTTACAAAGAGGAACAATGCCGTTTATAGGTTTTGTATGCAAATATTTTTGCAAATTTGTTGTCATATACTGTTCGGTATTTTGTATCCTATTTTTTAATTTTTGAATGTGTCTTTCATATCTATCTGTTTTGCTTATGTACTCATTGCGTGGTTCTAGTGCATCCTTACCATACGCACCATCGTATTTGCTACTGAATTTTGTGCTTTTGGTCCATTGTATACTGTCGCATCCATTTTGTTTTGCTAGGTCAACGATAGCACTGGTATGATCTTGATTAAAAGCAAAGTATATGGCTGCCCAGTTTACAAATGCCGAGGACTTATGCCCCATAATACGCATACCGTCCATTATGCTTTTGAAATTATTGTTTACTCTATACAGGTTGTTGCTTTCTTGATCATAACCATCCACACTGAAGTTTATGGTATCATATTCGTTGCTGATATCTGCAAATTGTTCCCACCAGGTAGAAGTTTTATAACTTCCATTTGTGATTGTGTACACATGGCAAGTTGGCTTAATAGTTTTGATATATTCTACAATTTTTAAATAATCTTTACAATAGATACTGTCACCAACATCACCGCACATGGTAAAACGTTGTACGTACTCGCTGATAAAATCAGGAGTAAAAGCACTCTGAAATTGTTCCAAACTTAGTTCTTTGTTGAGCCAAGGAGTATCAGGTATTTCTGTTCTAGGGCATCTTGGACACTTCAAACTGCATTTACTGCTAGGCTCAATATGCCAATGATAAAATTGCCAACCGTACTTGTTATACATAAACTGTCATTTCCTTTAACCAACCATACTTAATAGCATAGCCTATTGCCTGTGCAACTTTGTTGGTTTGTAACTTGTGTGTCGATATATGCTCTATCATCGGTGTATCAACCGGTCCCGGACTTATTAGATGCACCCTGCATGTAGAATTGTCCAAGACGATCCTACGAAATGACTTCAGTAAATGGGTTTTGTCATTGCGATATTCCCATGGCTCGTGATCTCGATTGCGTTCCAAACGTGGATAATCTGTTATGTAACTTCCTATGTTTATAATAATATTTTCTTTGTCTTTCCACTCTGCGTATAGGTGTTCCAGAAGGTCCGATTGATATCTTTGATTATAAGCATTGTTGATAAACACAGTACACTGGTTTGCTAACACATCATCAATGATACTATGGGGTGTGTCAATATTCCATCCGTTACTTCTACTATACCCAAAAACAGTTTCGTTAGAAAACATATCTAAGCATGCTTTTCCTATTCCACTGGTATGTCCTGTGATTGCAATCCTAGTCATGTAGATCCTGTAACTCATCCAGATACGAAAGGTCGCCAACTGCGTTAACGTTTTTAAGATGTTTCATGATTGCGACTAATAATGTTAATTCTTCTTCTGACCGTGTTTGCGGCCATCCAAGATCCACACTCAACTTATGCAGTTCTAATCGCCTACGCATACGCTCATTCAGTGTTAGTGTTGGATTCATTCGATTTACCCAACTAAATCCTAGTGCAACATCTCTTAAACTTGCTGGAAGTGAACTAAATCGTTCTTCAAACTTTGGATCAAGCACTATATCTATTTCATTGTCATTGATTTTTTGTGACTTAAAAAACATACCAGTATAGCCCCAACGAACCATGTGAATAGAGCCTGCATCTGCATACTTCTTATACCGACGTAAGAATTCTAAGTTCATCTCATGATCGGCTTGTGTTTCGTTTGGATAACCTACAAACATAAGTGCAATAGTTTTTATTCCGTACTTGGAACTTTGTTCAAAGTGAAAATCAATATCCTCATTATCATAATACTTGCCCATCGAAGTGCGAACTTTGGGACTAAAGCTCTCAAATCCAACAATAACTATATCAGCTCCACCTTTGTGATACCAATACCAGTCTTCTTCAGTTTGTTGCTTACGTGGACGACAGATAAATTGTCCTAGGTATCTAATGTGTTTGTATTTCTCTTCTTTTCTAAGTTCTGCAAGTTCTCTATTAATAGCACGCCATTTTTTGAGATCACCGTTGATAAGACTATCAGTGAATTGAAATACTTTTGCTCCTTGATCAGCATTGTGTTTGATTTCTGCAACAATGTTTGCTGGCGAACGCATTTTAAATTTTGGCCAAAGGTCAGGAACGTTACAGAAACTGCATCTACGTACACAACCTCTACTTGCAGTGATATATACACCAGGCATATGCGAAGGATAATAGTCTGTTGGTGGCATCAATGAGTAATCGTTCATTGGCAAATCATCGAGTTGTAATATCTGTTGTGGTGGAGTTACACCGTTTATTCCAGGATATGCTGTGTTTCCGGTAAGCAATTCGTATAAACTTTCTTCACTATCTCCTTGTATAAAGTATGTGCAAAGTTTTTGTTCAAGTGCATGGTCAGCAAAACTTTGTTTCACACCAATTTCGTTTTTATTGTCTCTGTTAAGCTCTGACGAAATTCCTGATCCACCTACTACTATTTCACCTGTGTAATTGCTCCTGTGTTTTAGGGCTTGTAGAAATTCATCAGCGGCTACCACTGAGAATCGACTGAATACACTTATGCCTATCCACGTTGGTTCGTTGCTTAGTATATCTGCAATAAAAATATCTAAATGTTTGTTTAGTGCATTTCGTGCTTCATCATCAAGTGAATCAGATTTGCCTCTCCAATATTTTTCTAGTTGTTTTATAATATTGTGATCCAGATTTTTAAACAAGTACAATGTAAAATCTTTCACAACTGGATCAAGTCCTGCTTTTTTAATAACAGGTGCCAATGCACCTGCGGCCGCAGGCGGTCTTTCAAGTTCAACCGATGGCAATGTTACAAAGACAAACTTATTCATTCAAAAGATTCTCAAACTCGTTAACTAGTTCTGGAAACATATCATAACTTCCTACAAATTTCCACACTCGATCAGGATCCAGCTCTATGTTTTCAATAGTTGCGTATGATAAACGTTTGTTTTTATACCATGTCCAAAAACTACCGTGCCATGAGAACACTATGGTTCCTGGAAAGGATATTACATACGGACTTTTTATTTCAGTGGGCCAGTTATGCTCTGTGCGAAAGTATTCAGGATAGTATACGCAATCAGTGATAAACCATGATTCAGCAAGTATTCCGTCTACCCAAACACGCAAAAGTTTAAAATTTTTATCGGCAACAATGTTACCATCGCTATCGCATACTGTGTCAGACCCTGTTTTATTTTTCCATACTATACTAAAACCGTCAGACTCGGTGCAAATAAATTTTACTCTACAAATTCCGTTGGACAACGCAAATTCTTGATTGCACACTGAAATCAGTGGTGGATCAGTTTGTTCGTGTGTTTCAACTTCAAACTCAAATTCAAAATGTACGCTATTGTTAGGCAATATCTATATCCGTACTATAACTTGTAAAGCCATTTTCTTTTACAACTTTTAGTAGATTGTTAACACGCCCTGCTAGTTCATCTTTGTGTGATACAAGCCAAATGCTTTTGCTACGCTCTCTTGCCATTTTCTTAAGCAATGCTAGTGCAGCCTCAACACCTGATGTGTCCATACCAGAATCGATCATTTCATCAATGAACAGTAAATTAATAGCTCCGTACAGGCTCTCCCATACATCTCGGAAAGCCCAACTCATACTAATAATTAGCCTATTTCTTTCGCCTCTACTAAGATTATCAAAGTCTAAATCTCTGCCAAGTTCTTGTATTTCAACAGTTAAATCGTTCTGGAATATAACTGTGTGTGGCAACCCTATTCTATCCAAGTAGTGTGTGAGTCTTGAATTCAAATAACTTAGATTTTGATCAATAATACGTTTACGCACAAAACTATCTTTGTTTGTTAACAGTTTTAACAAGAAGTCTTGATGATCGTATAGTCTTGTTAGGTCGTTTAGTTTGTCGTAACTTATTTCAGTAGCGGCAGTGGTCTGCATTTCAACTATTTGATCAACGTAAGGATCGGCTTCTGCACGTTTGCTTTGTAACTGTGTTTCAAGTGAGGATAAAGTTGATCGATGATTGTGTGCATCAGACACGCTATCATAAAAAACTCTTGGTCTCGCTGGAACTTCCGTTTTATCTGCCTTGAGTGCAGAGATTCCTTCCTGTATTTCTCTAAGGAAATCACTTGCCCCATTGTATTCCTCCTGTGCTTTAGCCACATGTTGTTGATGTGTTTCCATATGATCAACACTCTGTCCACAACTGCCACAAGTGCCTGATTCTAAACTGTCTAGTGCTTTTTTAGTTCTAGTAACGTCTTTTTCTGCTCTGCCAACCTGTGCATTTAGTGCGGCAATGTCTTTTTGTAATTGTGTTTGGGTATTGTTAAGTTCAGTCCACGTTAGGAGGTCACCCTGAGAGGCTAATTCTGCATCAATATCAACATGTGCAAGATCTTCAATGGCAGTTTCGAACTTCTTAACATCTTCTGCTTTCTTGTTCATCCACAGTGTTTGTCTACGTTTAAGTGCTTGTACTTGTTCACCAATCTTATCGTTAGCAGTTTGCAATGCTTTGATAGTCATTTCTTCTTGTTTAATATCATCACGTGTGCGTTTGCTAAGTTCTTTGATCTTGTCAGCACGTTCACTTAGTTGTGTAATACCCAGCAGTTGCTCTATAATTTCTCTTTGGTCGTTTTGTTTTAGACTTAAGAACGGTTCAGTGTAGGTGTTTAGTGCCACAAGATGTTTGAACATGGTGTGGCTCATACTCAACAGTTTAAGTATAGCACCTTGTGTTTCTCTACTATCACCTTGAGCATAGTCATCTGCTTCTTGTTCACTGTCGTTGATATAAAACTTCAGCACATTTGGTTTACGTCCACGTTCAATACGATAGCATTGTTCGCCAACACAAAAGTCTAAACTAACCATCATGCCTTTCGAATTGGTTTTGTTTATGAGATTATCGCGGCGTATGTTTGTGAGTGCTTCACCATAGAGTGCATAACTTAATGCGTTTATGATTGTGGTTTTACCAGTTCCGTTACGCGAACCATCACCGCCTAAATCAATATTTTCTCCAAGTACTAGTGTAAGGTCTTGTCGGTCAAAGTTAATTGCTTGGGTAGCATTACCCACACTCATAAAGTTTTTGACCGTAAGGTCTTTAATTTGAATCATATTGTTTTGCTATAATCTTCTAGAGTTTTTTGAATTTCTGTACCTTGCCTTGTTAAGTAATATTGTACATAATCAAAGCAGATAAGTCTACCGTTTAGGTTCAAAAAGTTTATAATTCTATTATATTGTTTTAAATAGTTTGTTTGGTTAAACATACTGCCAAACGGTATTTCAAGAACACGTTCATTGTTGATTTTAGGTTGATACATTACACTCTTGCCTAAAGTGCTGTTAGGATTAAGTTTTTTATGCGCCATTGCTTTCATTATGTCATGACCTGATCGATCTTGAGGCATAATTCTTATCACTTTTGCTTTTGGAAAAGTCTTGAGAATATATTCTACTTGTTTGTCTTTGTACATGTGGCAACCAAAAATAACTTGATCTAACAAACTATAGTTTAAGTTTCTGTTGCCAAGATTTTTAGCAAGGTCAAAGAAAAATTGTTCATCAAATTGGTAACTAGCATCGATATCTAATTTGTCATAATCGGTTGTGTACAGGTGTACTCGACCATTGTCAGCAATCCCATAATATTCACAACCAGTTTGCAAGTAATGTTTATCAATAATTGATATTAACAAATCACCTGCAGCACCAGCTGGGTACACAACAAAGATACAAGGATCATCTTTAGTAAAATTTAATCCGTCAACAAAGTTTCTACTTTCTAATTGTTCGTTTTTTGCTACCAGCACTACAAACTCCTATATATTTCCAACAACAGTTTGTTATCATAGAATTCTGAGTCAATGTTTATGATTTGTTCTGTAACAATTTGGTCAACACTTTCAAACTTAATATCGCCTGGTTGCATTTCTTCTTCTAATGCACTGCGTTTGTTAGGTATAAGTGCCATCTCACGCAGTTTGTATTTGGTTGCAAACTGTTCTTTGATGTAGTTTGCTTCTTCATAGGATATTTCTATGTCCAAGTTCACTCTAACATGCATGTTTGGTTTTAGTATTGTGTCAGCATAGTCAATTACCTGTGAAAGATCTAACACTTTGTACAATGGTTGATCTGGCCAAGAAATATATTCTGGTTCTTTGCCCCATTCAAGTATCATGCAACCACGTTGATCATCTCCAGCATCTGAAAAGTTGTGCGGAAATGCATTGCCAATGTAGTTGATGTTGTTTTTCTGTTGACGCAGATGAAAGTGTCCACTAAACACTGTGCCATACTGCTGGAAGTGTTCGCTTTTGATCTCTCCGTGATCTGGCATCTCAACCATGGCATTCATTTTAAAATGTGGCAGTTCAAAGTGTCCAAACATGTATTGAGCACTTGCAGTTTTTATCTGCTTGTGATCGTCACCTACTAGCCAAGGGCACAGTATCACATCATCTTGTTGAAACCAGTCGTTGCAGATCTTTAGATTCGGTATATGCTTTGCCCATTCAAAACTGTATATGTCACGTTTGTCTCGATAGTACAAGTCGTGATTGCCAGTAATAAAGTAGGTGATGTCAAAACTACGTGAAAGATTTTCTAAAGCACGTAGACTGTGGCTCATGGTTTGTAAACTTAAACTTGCTCTATGATGATGCCAGTCTCCCATGAAGATAGCAGTTTCGCAGTTGTGTATTTTACCCTGTTGTACTGCCCACTCTACAAAGTTTTCACAGTCCTGGTTATGCATGATGCTATTGCTTTTCATGCCAAAGTGGATGTCTGTAAACACTAGTGCTTTTTTAAACAGTCCGCTCATGCAAATACCTCACGTAATTCTTTGGTTGACGTTGGAAAGTCATTTAGTCCATCACATTGTAGCATAATACCTTGGTTTTGTAAAGCTCTTTGGATGTATGCTTCGGTGTATAGTGTAATATCTTCAGGTTGCCACCTAAAGTCTGTGTTATCAAAAACAGAATCTAAAATCATTCGCAAAATGCGATCCTGATTCTTATACGTTTGATTCTTAACATTTGTTTTATGATAACTTACTAGTTCTTGCGGATCACGTATCCATTCAACTTGTAAAAATTTTCGTATACTTTCTATTGTTGGTAAGAAATCGTAAAAAAGTTCGCTTATCAATAAAGGTTTACAATTAGTAATATTGTACATAGCTCTAAGATCAAACCCAGCAAACTCTTTATAATTTTCTACTAACGTCAGGCTTGCATGTTCTCTTATTATCCATCTATCAACACTTTCTATAGGTTGTTTAGGGTCTACTCCCCAACCTTTTTCCAAGTCTTTTCTGTCTATTGTTTGCTCATGTGGTAATTTTGTGTTTCCTAACGGTTTAAAAAACATATTATGTATACCAAGTAAATCACCACCAGTATCAAAGTAAGGAACAAGAACATAATCCACTAAGGTTGAAATTTTCTCAACTGTTGTGTTAAAACAGTCGTCTTCAACAGACCGTCTTGGATGCATAAGTGTGACACGATGTTTATCTTTCGCAACTAGATCTACCGACTCACATACATCTATATGAAACAGTTTACGATCAAGAGAATTTTGGCTAATGTAATCTTTACCATGACTGGTTGATGCTTCAAAGGGAGAAACAAGTGGTTCATCAATGAGTAAACTATACAATATCCATTTGATGTAGTTTCCGTACGCCCCTTGAGCATACGAAATATTGATTCGTGGAATCACTTGCATTTGTTATTTTTTTACTAGGTCTGGTTGTAGTTTTTTTGCATCTGGTGAATTGTTAAACTGTCTTGTCCAACTTGGATTCAGTCCGTTTTGTTCTAGTATATCGTCACGTATGTTTTGACTTTTCTTTTCAATATTTAATACTCGGGTAAAACTGTTTGTTATAGCCGCAGTATAATAAGCAAACGGGTTTTGACTTTTATCCTCATTAAACTGCAATCCAATTTGACTGAGCTGTAACAGTGCAGTGCCACGCATCTCTTCATTGTATGTGTATCCACGCCAATTTGATCTTGTAGCATAACGTTCGCATAACTTGATAAACATATGTGCAAGTTTATCCGTCATCTTGCCATGCTCTTTTGAGAAATGGCCGTTTTCCATACCACCAATCCAGTGCGACTTACCAACAACATAAGGAACCTTATCCTCGTCGATCATGTAATGCCAGAAAGGAGGAAAGTTAAGTTTTACATAGTTCAAATCTTGTTTTGTGTCTGAAATAAGTTCTTTTAGTCCGTCATCTTCGACATCAACATCATCCATCTCTAGTAGCTCTTCTAGTTTGGACTTTTTCTTTTTTTGTGCTTTGGTTAGTTTCTTTGGCACCATTGGAATATGTTCCCAACAGGTGACACGAAATACCAGTTCCTGATTGCTAAGTTTTACAGGATTGACTATCTCACCAGTTTCTTTTTTGATTCTATCTGCTTTGTTGCGTCTTGCTTCTGCAATACTACGCTGATTGATTTTGTCAACACTGGGTACAATAATATCATACTGTGCATACTCTTTTTCTAAAAACGAACAATAGGTACTTTTACTTTTGTGAATCTCTTTAAGTATGTCTTTGTTGTTTAGATAGTTGACTTTTCTGGGTGCTTTGAAAGCTGCCATTCTATAATTCTCCTTAAACTCATACTTATTATACATGAAACACAGGGGTTGTCAATCATTATCTTAGCCGTTTTTAATTACCATAAATAACACTATAGGAGATAATATGGCAGGATACGATCCAGCAAAAGCCGCTAGAATGAATCAACTAGCTCAGCAATTCCCAAATGCAACTTTAAGCACATTGGCTACACTTGCACGGGTACCTGTTAGTGATTTAGGAAACTACACAAACGATAGTGTAGGAACACGTGCTAGTAATGCAAACTTTGGTAGGGTAACCAGTGAAGAGTCTCAAAATGTTCAATCTACGAAGACTGCAAGAAATACTGTTGGATCAGGATCAGCGTTTACTGGCACGGATCTTCCGCCTACTAATGTATCCAGCGTTAGTTCAACACCTGCTATAAACCCATTTACTGGCAGAGCATTTGAAACACCACCAACTCCGGTTGTTACTAGTCCTGCTAGTTCACAGACGGCAACAAATACAACAGGTTCGGGTACGTCATTTCAAGGTGGCGGTACTATTGCTGAACAGGCATTTGGCAAGAGACCTCAACCGGATCCGTTTCCAGCACCACCACCGGCAAGACCAGCAAGAGCACAAGATAGTGATGTAGATTTTACTGATGCGTACGGTGAAAATTTTAGACAAGCAACACCAATTCCTACACCAGTTGTTCAACCACAAGATGATGATGTAGACTTTACTGATGCGTATGGTGATAGTTACACAGAAGTTACACCAATTCCACCTAGTACAAGACGCCCAGGTGTTGAACAAGCTCAGCCGTTTCAACCGCCACAAAGTCCACCGCAAGACTATGACACTGAAAATGAATTACCTGGTGACGACTATGACCAAGATTTTAGAACTGCTGATGATATTGCAAGAGCAAACAGAGCAGATGTACCAACGCCTACACCGCGTCCAGATATAAATGCACCAGAAGCACCACCAGCAAGACCAGCACAGGAAATATCACAGGTAGATGATTTTTCAGGAACACCTGTGCCTACACAAGTGGATGACTTTGCAGAAATCAATACACCAACTGAAGTGGATGATTTTAGTGGCTATAGCAACAATAACTTTGGACAAGTAGATGACTTTGCAGAAATCAATACACCTACACAGGTAGATGACTTTAGTGGATATAGCAACAACGATTTTGGTACAGAGGATCCAGGTCTGGATGCCTTTGGCCCTGGTCCAACACCACCAGCGGCAACAAATACAGAATATGATCAAACACAATTTGATCCATTTGGCGATGTAGTAGAAGAAACTGCTCCTGCCCAGGTTGATGATTTTGCTGATTATTCAGACAACAATTTTGGAGCACAAGTAGACGATTTTAGCGAATTAAACACACCAGCTCAGGTTGATGACTTTGCTGATTACTCGGACAATGACTTTGGTGCACAAGTAGACGATTTCAGTGAAATAAACACACCGGCACAAGTCGATGACTTTGCTGATTACTCGGACAATGATTTTGGCATAGAAGAAGAGGATTTTAGTGACTTTGCAACCCCAGAAGAGGTAAATCCTTTTGGTGTAGATGACTTTGGAGATGCCGAAGCAGCACAGTTTGATGAGTTTGGCGATCCAATACCTGTTGCTACAGAAGTTGTTGAGTCTGGCGAACCTATAGTTGCAGAATTTGATGAATTTGGCGATCCAATTGATCCTCAAGTGACCACTGCTGAGTTTGATGAGTTTGGTAATCCTATTGACGCTGACGGTAACCGTACAGACCTTGTTGAGAACGACGGTGAAAGTTTAGTTGGTGATGATCCAGTTGCTGATATTGGCGAAGGAGCAGAAGGCGATGGCGTTGATGGAGTTGAACAAGCTGCCATCAGTGAACAACAACAAGCGGCAATACAAGCACAAGCACTTAAAACGAAAGCACAACAACAACAGACCGTAAGTGAAATGCGTGAAGCATCTGGTGTGAAGAATGCAGATGGTGATTGGCGTGTTAAGCTCCGATTAGCTCCGCAAGCAACCTACTTGTATCAAGCACCTGATCCTGGTATACTTGCACCACTTACAGAAACTGATGGAATAATATTTCCTTATACACCAAGTATTGACATACAGTATAGAGCTGAATACCAAGCATATTCGCCGACCCATTCAAACTATCAGCACTTTTTCTACCAAGGATCAAGTGTGGCAACGGTAGCATTGGTTGCTGATTTTACTGCTCAGGATACCACAGAAGCAGAGTACCTACTTGCAGTTATACACTTCTTAAAAAGTGCAGCCAAAATGTTCTACGGAAATGATGCACAAAGAGGATCACCTCCTCCGTTGCTATATCTTTCAGGCTTAGGCGAATACCAGTTTAACGAATCACCTTGTGTGATAAGTGAATTTAATTACAACCTTCCTCCTGATGTCAACTACATACGTGCAAGAAGCAAACAGATACAACGCGATGGACAGTTGCAATACAGAAAACCATTGGCCACCAGTGTAACAAACGGAAACTTTTCCAGTTTATCAAGGTTACAAACTGCGACTACTAATGCTATAAACGGTAAAAGTGACCCTATACGAGTAGGTGCAGAAACTACCAAATTAGGCATAGATAAACTTGGTACAAAAGGAGCAACCTATGTCCCAACCAAAATGTCTATATCTCTTATGTTGAACCCAATTGTAAGCAGACAACAGGTAAGTCAACAGTTTAGTCTCAAAGAATATGCAAACGGAAATCTAATCAAGAAGGGAATGTGGTAATGGCAGCTTCATATTCAAATACTAGTCCTTACTTTGATACACCCATAATCAATGGACAGTATCTTGGCCTAATGATTGAACGAGATATACCAAAGTTAATTGATGATCTGTCAATGACCATTAATGAAACATATAATCTACGTCCTGATTTATTGGCCTTTGATCTATATGAAGATTCAAACCTATGGTGGGTGTTTGCCATGCGTAATCCTAATCAACTTCAAGATCCACTGTTTGATTTTGTTAGTGGCACCACAATCTATCTACCACAAAAGTCCACATTACAATCAGTACTAGGTATCTAATATGACAACTTCGGCACAACTGGGTGTTGCAAGACAGTCGGTACAATTAAGAATTAACCAAACCAAGCCAAAGGTGCAAGCTCTCGAAGATTCAGTTCGCGGTGTTGGAAAAACTTGGAATCAAATTGACAATGACTGGAATGATACTAACAACGACTTATTTGATCAAGAAGATGATCTAGAAAATCTTGGTAAACAAAATGCAGGCCTAAACAATGATCCAGGGCAAAGCAGATTAACCACACAAATACAAAGAAACAAAGTTGAAGTCACTACCATGCAGACCACAATGAATGGTATACGCACAGAGGCTTTCAAAAATACAGAGAAAACTGCTGTAAGAGAAAATATCACAAAAGATAGCAGTGGCGAAATAATCAAGCGTGAGCAAATTGGTTCTGTGGAAACTGCAAGGTTTACCTCTCCTGTGACTGGCAACGATCAAGTATTTAAAACCAATGTTACACAAGTTTTACCTAGTAGTAGCAAACCTACTAATGCAATAGTACGTGAACTTAGTCTAGAAAATCAAGAACAGTTAGGAGATCTCAAAGGATCAGGATCTACAAGCACTGTTGGCGGTGATGCAACTGTAAGAAAAGTTACTCAAACACAAACTTCCCCAGGTGGTTCGACTGCTAATTTCACATCCAATGGGAGTAATGTGCAGGTAGCACCAGGTGACGATGCACTACAATCTAATAAAAATAGCACTGCAAATGCTATCAATGCAGATGGAGTCGAAGGTAGAACTACCATTGCCGCAGAATTTTTAAAGCCTATAGTAGCATCACCAAATCCATTATTAGGTCTTGCAAGTCAAACATATTCGTTTTCAATCTACATGATGAACAGAACAGAATACGTGCAGTTCTTAGGTACTGACAAGAAAACTTTACCAACCAACCAGTTAATATTGCAATCGGGCGGAGCAAAGCCTGAAGAACGTAACAAATATTTTGACTTAGATTTTTATATAGAAAATGTAGAGTTTCAAACTATTATAAACAGTCAAGGCTCTGGATCACCGCACAATGTAACAAATTTAACCTTTGATATCATGGAACCTCAAGGAATAACATTTTTAGAAAGACTAAAAAAGGCTACCACCGATCACGTACAAGATAAGAATGTAAACATCAATGCACAAACTTACCTTATGGTAGTACGGTTCTATGGATACGATGAATTTGGTAACCTAGTCACCAAAAGAGATGCATCAGATGCAGAGTTAGAAACCACTAGTGATCCTGAAGCATTAGTAGAAAAATTTATACCATTTCAATTTAACGATATTCGATATAAAGTAAACAACAAAGCAGTTGTTTACAATTGTAGTTGTGCAACTCCGCAGAATCAAATTGGATACTCAACCATGCGTGGAAGTATTCCGTTTAACTTCCAGCTTGGTGCATCTAGTGTTAAAAAACTGTTGAATGGAAACAGTCAACTGGTACCGATTGTGCCAATTGTAACAAGAACAACCTCTCAAGGATTAACCGGAGGACCACCAAACCAGAACAGAGTTACAGAAAATGTTACTGAAGAAACTGTTACAGTAGCACAACAACGTGCAGGCAAGATTGGCTTACAAGATCGTACTGTAACATCTGGATTGTGTGATGCACTCAACGAACATCAAAGAGAAATTGCAAAAAAGAATGGTAGTATCCCAGATGAATACATTATAGAAATTGAAGATGTTGCTGGACTAATAGATGCAAAGATGAAGAAGCAAGGTAAGACACTAAAAGAAAAAACACCAATGCAAAAGTCAAGCAATCCTAATGAACAAAAAAACATGGAAAAACAGTTTTTAGATAAGGAAACCAAAGAATACAGTATCAATGCTGGTACACAGATTGTGCAACTTATTGATCAGGTACTAAAAAATTCAACTTATATTACTGCTCAACAGACTATTGCATTTGATGAAATAACAAATAAGGAGATAAGAAATCCTCCTGTGCAAACAGTGATGTGGTATAAAATTACGCAGGTTGCTAGTCCAATTGCGTATGATCCTGTAAGGCAAGACTATGCATACCAAATTATATATAGAATATCGCGGTACCAAATTAACACACCACGTTCACCTTATTTTCCACCAGCCATGTACAGAGGATCTCACAAGATTTACAACTATTGGTTTACTGGTTTAAACACAGAAGTCTTAGACTTTGATATTGAAGTTAAAGCAAATTACGTAACTATCATGGGCAAGGATGGTTTAGTGGCCGACGAAGATATTTCTGTAGGTGGTGATGCAAGGTATGCCGAAAGACGCTTTTTTCAAAGTGTAGCAGATTCTAGTACACAAGGTTCTTCAGGAGATGCTGGGAGACCAGCGGCACAGTTGGCGGCTCGATTGTATTCACCGGCTGATGTTACAAAAGCAGATTTAACAATTGTTGGAGATCCTGATTTTATTCAACAAAGTGAATTATTTTATAGTGCAAGTAATCTTGACGCCTTTGAAACTGATGGCAGTGTCAATTCAACGGCTGGTGAAGTCTTATTTGAATTACGATTCAACAGAGTGGTTGATTACGATATGGCCACTGGAGAAACTCCTGTAAATGCAAATAATACCAATAGTAAGATCACAGGTGAGCTTAACCTTGCAGAAGAAAGTCAGGTGTATGCTGCTGTAAAAGTGATTAATAAATTTGCAGATGGAAAATTTACACAAGAATTAGCAGGTGTTGCACGAACATTTGATAATGCTGTAAACAGTCCAAAACAAAAACAAATTGAGAAAAATGAAGTTGAAGATCCAGGTTTAGACGCATTTGGCGGAGCAGGAGAGTCAGTGAGACCTAGCAAAAATGTTATCCCGCCTGGAGCACGTAGTAGTAGACAATTTCAACCAAATGCTGGTCAAGATCCAAGAGCAGGAAATTTTAAAACTGCGGCAACTATTAACGGATCTAAGACCAATACTCAAAAGAAAGACCCATATACCAGTGCAACAGTAAATAATGCTACCACAGGACGAATTGCAAAGTTGCCTACGCCTCCTGTACAAGATATGGATGACGATATACCAGAAGGTAATACACCAACAGCTACTGCATCTACACCACTAGTGCAACCAAAGCCTGGAAGCAATACAGTAAGTGATGATGCAGGCAATCAATCTAGTGTACAAAGAGAAAGTTTATTTGCAAAGAGAGCCCGATTGCGTCGAGAGGCAAGAAAAGCTCGAGCTGATCGTATAGCAAAGGGAAACAGTAGTGGAACAAAAAGCCCAGTAATTTCAGGTGGCGGCGGATCTGGGACATCAGCATTTCGATAGGAACATAAATGGCAGAAAATTTACAAAGAAGTAGAGGAGTACCAGGAGCATACAAAACCACTGCTGGTGGAACACCAGCTGAATCCGGCCCGTTTATTGGTGAAGTAACTAATAATATTGATCCAACCAGAGCTGGAAGACTTCAAGTGTACATTGAATATATTTCTGGCGACGACAAAAATAATAAAGATCTATGGCGGACTGTAAGTTACATTTCTCCCTACTATGGATATACACAACAAAGTGCCCAACAACCAACTGGTACAGGAAGTTTTACTGGTAACAACCATGCGTATGGATTCTTTGGCACACCGCCAGATCTTGGAACAAAAGTACTTTGCTTCTTTGCTGATGGCGATCCAAACAAAGGCTACTATGTAGGTATGCCAATCTCACCTGGGCTTAATCACATGGTCCCGGCTATTGGTAGTAGTAAAAAGTATGTGGACGATAGTGGTTCACCTCTATTTGCAAATAAACCAAAATTGCCAGTGGTTGAAATAAACAATGCCAATGATGCAATAGCAGAAAATCCAAGATTCTTTGATGAAACAAAGCCTGTACATAGTGTATTAGCAGGACAAATGTTGTCACAAGGTGTTATAGCTGATCCTCTTATTGGTCCAATAGGTTCGAACAGTCAAAGAGAATCTCCTAGCACGGTATTTGGAATAAGCACTGCAGGTCGCCCTGTATATCAAGGTGGATTAACAGATTCACAGATAGCCGCTAAGGTAGCAAGCAGTACTCTACAAGCAAATGAAACAACTGTGATAGCAAGAAAAGGCGGCCATAGTATTGTAATGGATGATGGCGATCTTGCGGGTGAAGATAACCTTACTAGAATACGTACCAGTACTGGACATCAAATAATGATGAATGATACTGAAGGCAAACAAACAATTCATATAATGCATGCAAACGGTCAAACTTGGGTGGAACTTGGAAATGAGGGAACAATTGATGTGTATGCATCAAACAGTTTAAACATTCGCAGTGCTGGTGAACTTAACATGCATGCCGACCGTAACATCAATATAGCAAGCGAACTTGGAAGTGTAAATATCTTTTCTAAACGTGCTATGAGTTTAGAAACTGGAAGTTTGAGCCTCACAGGAAAAAACAGTATACTTGCATATAGCAAAAGCCTAATTGGAATCAAAAGTGATGGTGCATTAAACTTAGAAAGTAGGACCGGAGGCTGGGGAGCAGGTACTGGTTTGACATTAGAAGCAGGTTGTATCAAGTTAAACAGTGGATCCGCACCGCCAGTTAGTAAAACAGTTGATATTCCTAAATTACGTTTACCAGATACAAAGTTTGAACCAGCTCAGGGATGGATTCCAGAGCCTGCTGCAATTGAAACAATTGTGACCAGAGCACCAACACATGAACCTTATGCAGAAAGAGGCAAAGGTGTGAATACAAGTACTAGTCTTGAATCACCTAGTGAACAAGTGCCTTTAGATGCTAAAACACAAGAAGCAGTAACTAGAGCAGAAACTACAGAAATTGATACTGTAACTGAAGCTGATTACGAACAACAAGCTCAGTCAACTACAAACGTTGGCAAAATACCGCCTGAAAAAGTTACAAGCATGGTAGCACAGTCAAGTAAACTGGTACCACAAGCGTCTAACGAAATTTCAAATGCATTCGGTGTTGGAAAGTTTGGATTTAGTGCAACAGAATTAGAAAAAGGTGGATTACTTAAACCAGGGACTGCAGAATTCTTTCTTAAAGATGCTACTGCTGATATTAATACTGTTTTGAGTAGTGCAAGTGTATGGACTGGTTCACAAGGTGTAAATGGAGTAAGTGATTTTCTAAACAATGAAACTCTACAGGATTTAACTAAAACTGATTTGTTTAATAAAGGCCTAGGCGAACTGCAGAATGCAGGAATAGTCACAGGACTTGAAGATGAAGCATCGCTTGGTGGACTTATCAGCGGGGCAAGTAAGTTTGGTGTTGATGCAGTAAAAAAATGGCAGAACGGAGCCGCTACACTTGGAGAAACATTCGCTGGAGCAAACAGTTCACCTATCACCAATAACCAAATGAGTGAGTTGGTTAGAGGCGGGCAGTTTTCAATACAACTTGCTCAACAAAAACTTAGTAATGCAATACAAGGATTCTCTACTGGTAGTGGCGGAGTTGTTGGAACAACAGTGAGAACTTCGATTGATACTGCTTTAGAAACAGTTGTTGCAAGCAAAAAAGTTAATGGTGTAATTAGCACATAATTTAGGACACTAAATACAGTATGACAACATTCATCGGATACAGTACAATTGGTCAGTACAAGAATTATACAGTCACTGACTTTGAGTTGATCAAACTTGATATACTAAATGCTTTAAGTATAAGGCAAGGCGAAATGCCTGGACGTCCTGAGGTTGGGACAACAATGTTTACACTGATGTTTGAACCACAAGGCGAACCAACCAACAAAGCAATCACCAAAGAGTTACAACGTGTGATAGCACAGGATCCAAGAGTACAGCTCACAGATATTAATATATTCCCACAGGAAAATGGAATCCTAATAGAACTTGAAGTAGATGCTGTAAGTGGACAACAAGGTGCACTACTGAACATATTCTTTAACAATCAAACCATGCGAGCTGCTTACTCAGACATATAGTATAAACTACCCAGTTTATTCTTTTCATAAATACTAGGTAAGGAAATACATATGGCTAAAACTACAAGACAAACTAGTATATTTGGCGTTGAGGATTGGAAGAGAATTTACCAAACTTACCGTGAAGCGGACTTTCAAAGTTATGACTTTGAAACCCTACGTAAGAGCTTTATAGATTACATACGTCTATACTATCCAGAGAGTTTTAATGACTACATTGAGTCAAGTGAATTCATAGCACTGCTTGATGTTATGGCATTTATGGGGCAAGCAGGTAGTTTTAGAAATGACCTAAACACAAGAGAAAATTTTATTGACACTGCTGAAAGACGTGATAGTGTAAACAGGCTTGCAGAACTTGTAAGTTATACACCTAAACGTAACACTGCGGCACAAGGTTTTATCAAAGTACAAAGTATAAGCACCACAGAAGGTGTTATAGACTTCACTGGCGTTAATCTATCTAACATCACAGTCAACTGGAATGACACTACAAATCCAAACTGGCTTGAGCAATTTACAGTAATTACTAACGCGGCATTATCCGGAAGCCAAAGATTTGGACGTCCTGGTAATAGTCAGACATTACTTGGTATAGAAACAGACGAGTATCAATTAAACCTAATACAAGGATTTTTACCTGTAATACCTTTCTCTCAGGTCGTAAACGGCACGAACATGGTATTTGAAGCAGTAAGTGCAACAAGTTTAGATACAACTTATTTGTATGAACCAGCTCCTGCTCCAAATGGAGCTCTAAATATTTTGTATAGAAACGATAAACAAGGCTTTGCTAGTGCTAATACTGGTTACTTTTTTTACTTTAAGCAAGGAAGTCTGCAAGAGCAACAGTTTAATCTTGGAGAAAGAATAAGCAATAGAATTGTTAATGTAAACATTGAAGGAATCAACAATGAAGATACATGGCTATACCAACTTGATGCACAAAACATAATTCAAAATGAGTGGGAAAAAGTTGAAAACATCTATGCTGGTGCCACTGAAGAACTTACACCCGAACAGCGTAGGTATTATACAATTACATCACGCACCAATGATCAGATTAACTTGAATTTTGGCGATGGTGTGTTTAGCAGTATTCCAGTTGGAAGTTTTAGAACCTATGTACGTTCTTCGAATGGTTTAAATTATATTATCAACCCAGATGAAATGCAGAATGTTACACTTAGCATTGGATACGTTTCTAAGACCGGAAGAAACGAAACACTGACTCTAACCTGTGCTTTAACACAGCCTGTTACTAATGCTTCGAGTAGAGAAAATCTAGACGATATCAAGCAAAGAGCACCAGCTAGGTATTATACACAAAACAGAATGGTAAATGGTGAAGACTACAATAATTTTCCATATACACTTTATTCAACTATTATCAAATCAAAAGCATTAAATCGTAGCTCAATTGGAACATCAAGATATCTTGATTTGGTTGATATCACTGGAAAATACTCCAGCACCAACGTATTTGCATCAGATGGAATGATATACGAAAATACAGAAGTGCCTAGTTTTACATTTACTTTTGTTGATCAAAACGATATTACAGATGTTATTGTAAACCAAGTTGAGCCAGTGCTTTCCAGTCGAGGAATGCAAGAGTTTTACTATGAGAACTTCCTTCGACCAAGTCTAACAACTCTGAATCTTGAATGGAATCAAAGCACAACCAGCAATAATGAAACAACAGGTTATTTTAAATTTGTAGCAAGTGGTGCGCCAGCACCTGTTGGCTCTTTAGCATCAGACAATAAAAAATATATTGCCAAAGGTGGCCTAATCAAATTTGTTCCACCTGCTGGACAAGTGTTTAATAGTTTAAACAGACTAAAGGTTGGATCAGCGACACTACCTGGTGATAAAACAGAACTATGGGCAACTGTTACTGATTTAGAACTTGACGGAACAAATTTTGGTGTTGGAAACAATACAGACGGCACAGGACCAGTAACATTAAACAATTTTATTCCAACCAATGCAGTGCCAACACAGGTAATTGTAAATTTTATTACTGATTTGCCTACTGCTATTGAAACAACCATGAGAGAAAACATTGAACTCTACAGAAATTTTGGACTAGGTTATGATAACCTAAATGAAACATGGTATGTAATTACTGCAAGCAATCTTGATAGTAGTGTTACTTTCAGTTTATCGAATGCACAGAACACAAGCGGAACAGGTTTGGACAATAGCTGGCTAGTTGATTTTCAAACTGACGGTGTAACTTATACTGTAAGCTCAAGAAGTCTAGACAGGTACTGGGCAAGTGTACTAGAAACACGTTTCTTCTATGATGGTACACAAAAAGTTTACGATCCTAAAACTGGTAAAGTAATAAATGATTTTATCAATGTGCTGAAAACAAACAATCAACCTGATGCGAGTACTCCATTGAACAGTGATGAAATACTAGACATTGTAGGACAACCAGTTGAGTCAGACGGCTTTATTGATGATTTTAGAGTGAGAATAAGTTACAAAGATTCTGATAATGATGGGGTTCCAGATAATCCAGATTACTTTGAAACATTGGTTGCACCTGACACAAATCCAAACAGTAAAAGAGTATATCTACAACAGACAATAGATTTTGATAATCTAGAAAGATATACACCACTAGCAAGCGGCATTGTTAACGGTACATTGGCTACTAAAGATGCAATTGAATTAGTAAAAAGCGAATACAATGACGCACAGGTCTTTTATGCATATACTGATAAAAAGTTTTATAAGTTAACTGTCGCTTATGATGGAGTAAGAACTATTGCTGAAGTCACTGGCTACCAAACTTTTGTAGGCAGACAAGATATTGATTTTCAATATAGACATAATGCTCCTTTAAGCAGACGTATTGATCCTGGAACTACAAATATAATTGATATCTATTTGCTTACACAAGCATATTATAATGCCTATCAAAACTATATTAGAGATACAACTGGTACTGTTCCTGAACCTGACCAACCAACAATAGAAGAACTGAATACTGCATATAGCACACTCGATCAATACAAGATGATCAGTGATAATATTATTCTTAATAGTTTAACATTCAAACCTTTATTTGGAACAAAAGCCGCAACAGAACTAAGAGCAACTCTTAAATGTGTGAAAAATGTGAATAGTACGGTTAGTACAAGTGAAATAAAAAGTCAAGTTATTAATGCTATTAATACATATTTTACCATTGACAATTGGGACTTTGGAGATACTTTTTACTTTAGTGAATTAAGCAGTTACTTACATGACCAACTTGGAAGTATAATAAGCACAGTGGTACTTGTACCAACTAATCCGTTAAAAAGTTTTGGCGATTTATACGAAATACGTTCACAGTCAAATGAAATTTTTGTAAACGCCGCAACTGTTAACGACGTTGAAGTTATTGATGCTCTAACTAGTAGCCAACTTCGAACTGCACCTAATAGTGGAGTAGTTTAAACTATGGCTAAGCGTATACGCTCAGAAGACTTTTTGCCTGAGATATTTCAAACTCCTGCTAACAAGCAGTTACTAAGAAGTACACTCGATCAACTTACACAAAATCCAAAGTTAAAGCCAACTGAAGGATATATTGGACGTAAGATTGGCCCTGGTGTAACTGCAAGTGATAGTTATGTTCTAGAACCAACACAAACCAGAACTGACTATCAACTAGAACCTGGAGTTGTACAACTTAAAACAGATACGAGCGTTGTTGAAAATGCAATTACATATCCTGGAATCATTGACAGCCTACAAATGCAAGGGTCAAATGTAACTCGTGATAGTAGAATATTAGAAAGCGAACATTATAGTTTTGATCCAATGATCGATTATGATAAGTTTGTTAATTTTGGACAATACTATTGGGTACCAGCTGGACCAAACAGTGTAGATGTGTTCTCCAATGGTGTTCCATCAACAGATACATTTGATGTAACCTATGACAATGGTTATAACTTTTCAGGAGTAGCAGGAACTCTTCCAACTCTTACATTGGTTAGAGAGGGTAACTACACATTTGATGTTAATACCAGTGGAAGAAATTTTTGGATTCAATCGCAACCAGGTACTTCAGGAGTATTACCACAACAACCAAACCAAAGTTCGAGAGATGTTCTTGGTGTGACCAACAACGGAGATGATGTTGGAGACGTGGTATTCAATGTTCCTGCAAAAACTGCCCAAAACTTTTACTTTACACTTGCTGATATTGGAAGCACAGATTTAGTCGAAGACACACTACAATTTAACCAAATAAATGCTCAATTTGTTGATGTATTTTTAGCAGAGCATGGTGGAATTGACGGCATCACAGACCTAGATGGCAGAACACTTATTATAACAACCGATACTGATACTGGTTGGGAAGTACTAACACCTTTTGACGATACACTGTTTGATCAGGACAACCCAGGAATACCAAACGCCGCATTTGACAACAGTGTTGCAATCGCAACTAATCCAGAGCGTTATGTGCAATGGAGGATAAATTTTAACTATGCTAATCCTCTACGTCCTTTTATGGAACTTACAAAAGTACAAGATGTTGCAAACCTAAGCAAAACTAAAATAGAATACGGAACTGAATATGCTGGTGCAACTATGTACAAGGATGCAGAAGGTGAATTTGTACGACAACCGTTAATTACTGCTAACCTTGATATACTTTATTATCAAGATGCAAGTGACGAACTTAACTTTGGAGTAATTAGAGTCGTTGACCAAGCAAACAGTGATGATTTAAATGTCAATGATATTATTGGTGAGAAAACATATACCTCGCCAAATGGGGTAGTATTTACAAATGGTTTAAAAGTACAATTCATTGGATCAGTCGACCCTGCAAGTTATGCAAACATAGAATATTATGTAGAAGGGGTAGGCACGGCTATTGAACTACTGCCGGTTACAAACTTTGTTACACCAGAAACCTATACTAAATCAGAAACTGTGCCGTTTGATAGTTTAACCTATGATGAAGGGGGATTTGACGCTACCAGTGATGCTCCGACAGTTCAAGACTACATGCTCATGAACAGATCTTGTATTGATTTAAATGCATGGTGCAGAGGTAACAGATGGTTCCACATTGATGTGTTAACTGCAACTGCATTCTATAACAATACAAATTTAACAATTGACAACGATGCAAGAGCAAAACGTCCAATACTGGAATTTAAAAAGAATCTTAAACTTTTTAACTACGGAACAATTGCAACTGCTCCAGTTGATATAATTGACTTTGCTGAAACTGATGCATTTTCAAATATAAATGGAACAGCTGGTTATGCAGTTGATGGATATAGTTTTGTAGACGGCTCAAGAGTGATATTTGCCGCAGACATAGATCCAGAAGTAAAAAATAAAATATACACAGTAAAATTTGTTGATCTTGGCGCAGGAGATGTCATTGATTTACAACCTGCAAGTTTAACTGAGCCTGATGTAGTTACAAACACCACAGTTGTTGTTCTCTCAGGAGCAACGGAGCAAGGAAAAGCCTATTGGTTCAACGGAACAACATGGACCTCAGCACAACAAAAAACTGATACCAATCAAGCACCGTTATTTGACATCTATGATGCAAGTGGATATAGCCTAAGCGACACTACAGTGTATCCGTCAAGCACATTTGCTGGGACCAAAATATTCAGTTATGCAATAGGAAGTGGTGCAACAGATAGTATTATTGAACAACCATTGAAATATTTGACCATTGCTAATGTTGGTGATATTGTGTTTGATAACAATCTTTATATTGATACATTTACATATGTAAGTGGAACAACAAGTTCAACACAAAATATTGATACAGGATTTATTAGACAGTATAAAACTATAGATTCTTTTGATAAACTTATTGGATGGGAGACCAGTTTTACAACTGAGGTACAACGTCAAAGTTTTAGTTTTAATTTTGCTGGTGATCCACTTGTTCTTGACATTGAAGTTATAAGTGATAGTAGTCTTATTCCGGTAAAGGTTTTTGTAGAAGGTCAATTTGTTCTTCCAAGCTCGTACACCTATGCAACTAATAGTGCTGGCGTCACTGAAATTACTTTTAATGCAAACGTAGTTGGACAACCTGCTACTTTTCCTGCAACTGGTGAAGTAATTGAAGTACAAGTAATAAGTGACAGTGCAAGTAGTATTGCATTTTATACTATTCCAGATAACTTAGAATCAAACGCTATGAATGAAAATAGCAAGAGTTTTACTCTTGGTACTATTAGAACACATTATGAAACAATTTGTCAAAACCTAGAAAACTTCGCAGGTAAAATACACGGCGCAAACAACGTACATGATTTAGGAAACGTAGTTCCTTATGGAGAACTTATACTTCAACAAAGTGCTCCACTTACACTTGCTACACCATTCATTAACGAGAGACAGTTTGACTACTTCCGTGCCTTAGACTTTAATTCAAGTGAGTACAATAAAACAAAAAATAAAATACTCGAGTATGTTTCAACCAATGATTGGGAATCAAAAACATCTGCTCAAATACTTGATGATACATTGATTGCAATCAACGCAGGTAAAACAGAAAGCACATCTTTTTACTGGACTGATGCAATTCCAAGCGGAACGGTTTTTGACACAACCACTTATACAGTAAGTCCAATTACTACATATACTTTTGATACTTTAAACAGTTACGATTTTACCAGTGCAAACTATAAAGGTATATTGGTTTACTTGACACCTGTGGCGACTGGCATACAAACACAACTAGTTGGAGACGGTGACGAATATACTGTTGCCTCTGATGGTCCTCGTATTGTAATTAACAGTGAAAATGTAACACTTGAAATTGGCGATATCGTTACTATCAATGAATATGCTTCTACATATGGAAGTTATGTGCCAGCAACTCCAAGTATGCTTGGCTTGTATCAAGTTTACACGCCGCAAATGTTTTTAGACAACACCTATCAAACACCAACAAATGTGATACAAGGTCACGATGGTAGTTTGACAGTTGCATTTGAAGATGGTGACTATAGGAATGGTGTCTTACTAGAATTTGAAAAAAGATGCTTTAACAACATCAAACTACCTGCTGAAGAAAAATACGATCCGCCAATTCAGGCAGTAGATGTTATTCCAGGACAGTTTAGAACAACTGATTATACATTAACTGAGATCAACAACATTCTCAATATCAGTTTCCTTTCATGGGTTGGTTCACAAAGAGTCAGTTACAAAGACCAGACATATATTCAAGATGATCCATTTACTTGGAACTATAGTCAAAGTGCAAACCGTCTCGACAATGATCCACTGTTAGGATATTGGAGAGGAATTTACTTTGACCTATACGATACTGATTCACCAGACACTCGACCATGGGAAATGGTTGGACTAAGTGTAAAGCCAACATGGTGGAATACAACATACGGACCAGCACCATACACTAGTGGTAATACTGTGTTATGGCAAGATATGGCAGATGGAAAGATCGCTTATCCATCTGGTGATGTTATTAAATCTGAATACGTTCGACCGCAACTACTAGACTGCCTGCCAACTGATTCACAAGGTAATCTTGTTGACCCAATGGTTAGTATTGTTGGAAGTTATGATACAAATAGTTTTAGGAAATCTTGGGTAGCAGGTGATTATGCGCCAACACAAACTGCCTGGAGACGTAGCAGTTACTATCCTTTTGCGATACAACGTTTATTAGCACTTACAAAACCTGCAAAATACTTTAGTTGGTTTGCAGATCGAGATCTTTGGAACTATGACGCAACCATGAAACAATGGTTGTACAACAAGAGATTTAGAATCAATGCTACTGAAGTACAAATATACGGTGACGGCACTGCAAAGCATAGTTACATAAATTTCATTGTAGATTACAATAGAATTTCTGGATTAGATAGTACTAGCCTACTTACTACAAGATTAGGAAATCTAGACATACGTCTGTGCTACAGGATGGCAGCATTTAGTGATAAGAGCTATTTAAAAATATTTTCTGAGAAATCCTCGCCAAATAGTTTAAACAGCAGTTTGTTATTACCAGATGAAAGTTACCAACTTTCATTATATAAAAATCCAAGTTTCAACGAAATAGTATATTCCGCAGTGATAATACAGAAAACAGTCAGTGGCTGGAGTGTAGCAGGTTATTCAACTGCTAAACCTTATTTCAATATTTTAGCAAGTGCAACTGCAGGAACATTTAGTACGTTTACTGTAAACGATAATACAGTACGTGTACCTCAAACATTCACTGATAATGTTGTTCAAGTTCCGTATGGTTATGAGTTTACAAGTCAAAGTGCTGTGGTTGATTTTCTTGTAAGTTATGGACAATTATTAGAACAACAGGGCTTAACATTTGATAACACTGAAAATGATCTAATAATAAACTGGACACAGATGGCTCAAGAATTTATATATTGGGTAGGACAATCATGGACTGTTGGCAGTGTATTAAACTTAAATCCAGCGGCAAATGTTTTAAAACTAAGTCAACCTTTTAGTGTTGTTGAAAGTCTAGCAAATGAGGGCGTAAACGACATACTGCTGAATCAAAATTTTCGACCAGTATTTGCTGAAGATTATGCAGTTGAAAGACTAGATAACGAATTAAAACTAATATCATTGAACAATAACACTTTTAGTTTCCTTAATGCAAGGTTTACTGCCTATGAGCACATAATTGTATTTGATAACACAAGTATTTTTAACGACCTAATGTACGAGCCAATCACTGGTGCAAGACAAAATAGGTTGTTAATAAATGGTTTTACTGTGTTTGACTGGAATGGTACACTTGACGCACAAGGTTTCATACTTAACCAAGATAATATCAAACAGTGGGAGCCAAATGTTGCGTATACCAAAGGACAAATTGTAGAATATAAAAACAGTTACTGGAGTGCAACTACATTACTTCCTCCAAACGAAACATTTGTGTTTGCAGATTGGATAAAAAGCGACTATGATAGAATACAAACTGGTTTACTTCCTAACATTGCAACCAAAGCAGATGAACTCCAAGATAACTATAACATTCATACTGCCAATCTTGAGGCTGATGCAACACTGCTAGGACTTGGATTAATTGGATTCAGACCACGTCAGTATATGCAAAACTTAAACCTAGATGATATTAGTCAAGCAGGATTGTATGCAAGTTTCTTAGCCACAAAAGGAACAATTACTGCGGCAGAAACGTTCACAAGTGCAAACTTAGGAAAAGAGACTGCAGAATATGATATATTTGAAAACTGGGCAATACAAAGAGGTCTCTATGGTGCGAATGCAAATAGAAGCTATTTTGAACTACAACTTGATGAAAGCAAACTTCTAAGCAATCCAAGTACTATTGCAATTATAAATCCACAAGAAATTAATAATGCACAACAAACAGTTTTGGTTGACAATATCTATAAACAAAGTTATAATATCACAAACAACCAAATCTTACCAACAGTTAGTTCTATACCAGAAGATGTTGGACTACCAAGTGCTGGCTATGTAAACTATGACGATGTAGACTTAAAAGTATTTGACTACAATGATCTTACTAATGTAATCAATGATCTTGATAACATAGTTGTTGGAACTAATATTTGGGTTGCCAAAGCCAATAGCTATGATTGGAATATTTACAGGGTAAATCTAGTAAAATCAACACTAACAACCGTTGTTGATAATCTCAATGGAACATCTACATTTACGTATGATGTTCCGCATGGATTAATTTCTGGACAACGTTTAATTGTAAAATTCTTAGACGCCAATGTTGATGGTGCTTATATTGTACAAACTGTGCCCGGACTTAAAACACTAACAGTGTTACTAAGTCTCCCTGAAGGTGTAACTAACGTCACAAACGGAGATGGCCGATCTTTTACACTTGAAAGTGTGAGAGTTGCTCAACCAAGTGACATACCAGCATTAAGTTTTTCAACTAGTCTTACAACTGGCAATGAAGTTTGGGTTGACAACAATGGGTCAGACAATTGGACAGTATTACAAAAACAAAATCCATTCGGAACTGCAACTGAAATACAAGCAACGACGCCAGTAATCAATGATCTATTTGGAACCACTATTGCTCAGGGCATGAACAACCAAGGCTTATTGGTAGGTGCAACAGGCTACGCAAGTGCAATTGGTGGTGTATATGCTTTTAACAAAAATGACACTGGTGTTTATTTAGAAAAAACAATCCTGTCACCAGATGCATCTTTGTCATTTTCTGGATTTGGATTTAGTTCTGATGCAGGTAATACAGAATGGGCAATCGTTGGTGCACCAGAATCTGACTCCAATAAAGGTTATGCAACTGCAATTAACAGAACTGCATCAGACGGAAGTTTTGCACTCTATCAAAACTTTAACACAGGAACAAACGACGCAGACAAGTTTGGTTATAGCGTAGCAGTAAGCGACGACGAGCGTTGGATGTACGTAAGTGCCCCAGCTGATAATAAGGTTTATGCTTATAATAAAATAAATGTACAAGATCAACGTTTGGAATTTACAGGTGACGGTACAAATAGTACATTCGTAATAGAACCAACAATACAGGTGTCTACAGTAGACGCAACTGCCCAAACACAGATTGCAATAACAAGAAACAATGTGGCCCAAACTGCTGGAGCAGATTTTACTGTTTCGACTGCGGTAGGAGGATTGCAACAGGTTAATTTTACTACACCACCAAATGAAAATGACGATATTGTTATAATTAGAAGGCAGAGTCAAACATACTTCCCTACAGTTTCAACAACAAACTTTAGTTTTAGTACACTATTCACTGCCAGTGACACATATTCAATGACAGTGCTTAATGACAACAAACTATTGCGTCCATTCTTTGATTATTCTATAGTAGGAACTGATATTGTGTTAGGATCAGCTATAAGCACTGGCACACTTACAATAAACGCAAAGACTCACTGGGATTTTGTAAACACCTTTACTGCAACTGGACTTGGAGCAACTGATCAATTTGGTTATAATATTTCTACTACAACAGACGGAAGACAAATACTAATTGGCACACCAGATGCTACAATTGGTTCAAATGATTTTGCAGGCGAAAGTTATGTTATTGATAGAAGTGTAGAAAGATTTCAAGTTTCAAATGCCACAACTGTTGCCTATACAACAAGTATCTCTCCAACTGCTCCAGTATCAGTTACACTTAACGGCACATATCTTATTCCGTCTCACAACGCAAACGATGCACAGTTCAGTGTTGCAGGAAGCGTAATCACAATTGGTACAACGCTTAATCCGGTAACACTTACAGTTGGTGATATAATTGAAGTGGAAACAAACAGTTTCTCTACACTACAAAGATTTAACAGTGTGTTAAATGGAGGAAACTATTTCTTTGGTAGAACAGTAGATATGTGTTCAACAAATTGTAGTGCATATATTGCTATGCCTAATGATAGTGTTGTACAGACTGAAGCAGGAAGTGTAGAGCGTTGGATCAATCAAAGCAGGTTATTTGGAACCATCACTGGTACTGTTACCAATCCAGTATTAACTGCCGCAGATACTATTAGAATCAACAATTACTATGTTACATTGTCAGGCACAACTGTTGAAAGTTTGGTTACAGATATTACAACTGCTAATATACCAAACATTACTGCGTCCAGTGTAGGTGGAGCATTGCAGATTAATCTTGTTGATGT
>UEXM01000520.1_pt1 | contig 40195 bp, 51 predicted proteins | sample 1796661 | NCBI WGS metagenome assembly UEXM01 (sample SAMEA4772469, study PRJEB27181) | metagenome | reverse complement strand
TAAAAGCAAACTAACACGTTGTTATCTAGACCGTGCAAGGTATAAATTATGTACAGACTAACCAAACGAGCTAAACAAAACAGAGAAAGAGCCGCTACAATGGGGCGTAAATCTCAACAAGTACAAGCTGAAAAGCGTTTATCTAATGATCCTTGCACTATTTGGCAACCACCAAAATTAAGGCGTGTAATTACTATAACCGACTATGACTGCGGTGAGACTATAACTAAAACTATGGAACTAAGACGCTCTAGCCGTATTGATTGTTATGATTGCTATATTAACAGCGAATTATGGAAGTCAAGAATTGGTTGGAGTAGAGTGTTAGAATGGATAAGAAAAGCTTTTCCAAGGGTTCACGTTTTTAATAATTAAGGTGTAATAAAATGGCTGGTGTTAATAAAGTAATCATAGTTGGTAATCTTGGTAAAGATCCTGAAGTGCGTTTTATGCCAAACGGTAGTGCTGTTGCAAATATTACTGTTGCAACTTCTGATACATGGAAGGATAAACAAACAGGTGAAAACTGCGAAAAAACAGAATGGCATCGTGTCGTTCTTTTTGGCAAACTTGCTGAAGTAGCAGGTGAATATTTAAAGAAAGGTTCTAAAATTTACATTGAAGGTAAATTAACCACGCGCAAGTGGGCCAATCAACAAGGGCAAGATCAATATACTACTGAAATTCATGTGCAAGGTTTTAGTGGTGTTATGCAGATGCTTGACGGTAAACCAAAGCAAGGTGGCTTTGATGGTCAACAAGGACACCCATATCAAAAACAACAGCACCAACAGAATTCATATCAACAACAAGTACCACAGCAACAAGGTGGTTATACTCAACAACAAGCACCTAAAGTAAACCCACAAGAGCCATCAATTGATTTTGATGAGGATATACCATTCGCTCCTATTGGCTTGCAATATCCAGCACTATTAAACTGTATGTAATTAAAAGGTAATTAACTATGTCCAAATCATGTAAACCATCACCAGATCATGTATTAAGAAATGCTTTTGTTTCACCATCAAAATCAAATGATGGTAAAAATGTTTCTGACGAAAGAAAAGAAAAATTAAAAACTCGCAGAGAAATTGAATCACGTTTAGAGCAAAGACAAATTGAACGTGAAATGTCACTTGAATATATTTTATAACTAAAGGTAAAGATAATGTCTAAATTAAGACCGCAGCCTAATAATGTTAGGCAGGGCCAAACGGTTCATATTGTAGTTATTGATCACGGCAGACAAATGCCATTGAAAGATAGCTTTGTTCAAACTCATTTTGTTTCTAGCCAAAAGAGCTCGCCAAAGGTTAATGCTGAAGGTATTCCAGTTTCAATACCTGTTAACTTCCTGAAGCACTATTTGAACACTGAAGGTAATCGTTTTGTGTTCTTCACTAAAAACCAAGCTGAAAAAGCATTAAAACGCCATTTATCAAAAATACGTTCTGAAATGTGGATTGATGAACAGCAAGCTATATTAGAGCTTTATGATTTCAAGATTGGTGATTCCTTTGATTGGTACAGTAGCTATATAACTATTACAGATATTTTATTTACTGGTTCTGGTGTGTTTGTTCACTATGATATTGAAGGTGTACAAGATAGCCAGCCACTAATAGAATTTACACACATGCTAAAAAACAACTCACTTGATATTCATAAGGTTGAAAAACAATGTCATTAGTCCTTTATTACGACACTGAAACACAAAACATGCTCAATTTTGAAGAACGTAGCGCACACGAATCACAACCACACTTAGTTCAAATAGCTGGTTTACTTTATTGTGATGAATTAAAGCGTGTGGTTAATTCTATTGATTTAACTGTAATGGCTGACGGTTGGGAAATACCTGAGTCAGTTGCAGATATTCATGGCATTACAACCGAGTTATCACAAAAAATTGGTGTAGAAGAAGAATGGGCGCTGCAATGTTTCTTATTGCTTGTTTCTAAAGCTGATGAAATTAAAGCCCACAACAAGAACTTTGATTACCGTATTGTCAGGACTTCATGTATACGCTATTCAAGTGAAAACAATGTTGAAAAGTGGGCTGAACAAAACCACCAATGCACATTAGAAGCAACACGCGAATATTTAAAACCAATTAACGCTGAACGTAAAAAAGAAGGTTTTGATAAAATCAGTGGTTCACTTGGTTCTATTTACGAACATCTTTTTGATAAGCCTCTTGAAAATGCACATACGGCAATGGCTGATGCTGTTGCATGTATGGAAGTTGATTTAGAGCTTCAGAAAAGAAGAATTGAATTTTAAACAACACTAAGGTTAAAGCAATGAAAATTAAATTTAATAAAGATTACTTACAAATGTTAGCTGCCTTTGCAGCTATTAAAGATGTTCGCTATTACTTGAACGGATTTCATATCAAACCGCATCCAGAAGAAGAAGGTGTGATTTTAACGGCAACTGACGGTCATAAGTTAGTTACTATTCATGATGAAACTGGTTATTCGGATGGTGATTATATATTTCCGATCACCAAAGAGTTGTTAGCCGCATCTAAGAAACGATTCACTGAAAATAAATTACCACTTAATGAAATTCAGATCGTAGGTAACAAGGCTTATGTTTTGTTTGCTGAAGAAGGTTGTGAAGGTTTTTTTGAAAGTGAAGAAGATGATTCAGTTGAAAGAATACATCATGTTGAATACATCAAGGATATTGAAGGTCGCTTTCCAAACACTAAGCGAATATTTGATAAGTTGGAATATAAAGATGTTTCAACCGTTTGTGTTAATCCATCATATATTGGTCAGTTAGTTAAGATATGTGTTAATGCAAAAATGCCTTACATAAACTTAATGTTTTGTGGTGTTAACAGTTCTATTGTTGCTGTAAGTGGTCTTAATAAAGAAATAGTAGCTGTAATTATGCCAGCTAGAGGTGAAGAAGAACCTGTTCCTTTACCTGGCTTTGTTTATCTTGGTGAAGATGAACCTGAACCAGAAGAAGGTAAAGAAAGTAAAATTGAAGATCTGTTTCATGATAATGAAAGTAAAGATCATTTATATGATGAAGTTGTTGCTTATGTTAGAGAAGAACAGCGTGTGAGCATTTCAGGTGTTCAGCGTAAGTTTAGAATTGGTTATAACCGTTCAGCTAATATTGTTGAACAAATGGAAAAGGAAGGGGTTATAACTGCACCAGCACATAATGGTGCTAGAGAAGTTTTATAATGAATTAGCCTTTTAGCCAAGGGCTTTGTACTTGGCTAAAAACTAAAAGGTAATAACAATGTCAGATGTTAATGGTGCATTAGTACACAAAGAACCGTTCAAGTATAAAGTTAAACGTGCATTAGGTGTTTTTCTATTTAATCGTTTAATCAATAAAATTAACGCGTGGCTTGTTAGTCATAGATTCAAGCAAGCGTACAATAGTAATTACATTCATCATGCTAAACGTGAACTTGAATTTGCTGGTTATGATTTAGAGCAAAAAGAAGAAGATCCGAATAAGTGGATTTGTAAAAATATTATTGAACTTTTAAGTGTTTTTTCTAATCAAGGTCATTCTGGTTTTTCAGCACCTTATTGTATAAGTATGTTTGAAAAGTTAGCCAGGTTTGAACCGTTAACACCTCTTACTGGTGAAGATGAAGAATGGAATCATATTTGTTCTGAAAGTGATACTTATCAAAACAAGCGTTGCGGAACTGTATTCAAAAAAGGTAAAGATGGAATAGCATATTGGCTTGATGGGAAAATATTCCGTGAACCAGATGGTTGTACTTTTACTTCTAAGGATAGTTGCGTTGATATAGAATTTCCTTGGGTAAAACCTGAACCTGAAATTATAGATGTTGAAAAGCAAGATTAAGTAAGGTATAAATTGTTTACCAAGTTAATTTGGTTTTTCATCTTGATGGAGTTATAACAATGAAAATAAGTAAAGTTTTACTGGTGGGTTTTGCAAGTATGGCTTTGTCATGCTCTGCTATTGCATCAGCGATTAAAGATAAGGTGTTTGATGTTGCATTTGTCGAACTAGCAAAGGTTATGCAGTTAAAAGCATTACCTGAAGTGTCAGTTCAACCAACTGAATCTACTATTGATGTTATTAAGTACATTAACGTTAATAGCATTGAAATATTTGATTACGGTGGTGATGTAGTATTACAAGTTAATAGCATTAAATTAGCTTGTCGTGAATTGAATGTTTTAGTTGCTAACTTTGCCAAAGTGCAAAATCAAAACTTTGAACGAATGCGGCTAGCTTAATAAAACATGTGAAATGTAAAAAATCCTAATAGGTCGATAAACCGCTAATTTAACTTTTAGCGGTTTTTTGCTATTGTGGTATAATAAATAATCAGAACAAGTTTAAGGTTATGTAATGGGCGATTTAACAAAGAACATATCAAGGCATGAATTACTATGTAAGTGTGGTAATTGTGATGTGCGTATTCTTGATGAAGAACCGATAATTCAAATAGTTCAAGATGCTTGTGATCACTTTGCTAACCTTCACAATGTTGATAGGGTTTATTTAGATATTGGTCGCGGTGCTAGCTGTTATCAATACAATAGAATACCAGTTGTTCAAGGTGGGCCAGGTTCTAATGATAATAGCCAACATCCGAGAGCTTGTGCTATTGACTTTAAAATATTCATTCCTAATAAATTCCCCGTTGATCCTCAACACGTATATAACTATTTAAATGATAAATATCCTGATTCACTTGGGTTGGGTAGTTATGTTACATTTACACATGCAGATACTAGGCCGATTAAGGCTAGGTGGTAATCATGAAATTACCTAATGAAAAAGTTAGGTTTTACGGTGATGTTATAGCTAGATGGCTACCTGAATCCCCTAGGGAAATGGAACTAGTTTCACCATTCTCATTTATTGATAAGTATGGGTTTAAATGGTTTGCTCCTTGTGGTTCTATTGTTGATGGTGCTAGTATTCCTCGTTTATTTTGGCGGTTTATTGGTTCTCCTTTTGTTGGTAAATACAGAAGGGCTAGTGTTATTCATGATGTTTATTGTAAAACTAAATCAATGCCACACAAGAAGGTTCATAAGATGTTTTATGAAGCAATGCTTGCTGATGGTGTAAGTAAAATCAAAGCTAAGCAAATGTACTTAGCTGTTAAAATAGGCGGTCCAAAATGGTAGGTTTAAAAAGAGTAAGTATAATTGTTTTTATTTTGTTGTTAGCAAGCTGTTCTTCAACATATAAGTTTGGTGATATATCAAAAAATTACTGTCAATCAGTAAACCCAGAATTAAGAATTGTAATCAAAGAACAGTTAAATTCAGCGGGTGTTGATATTGGTGTTGATTTTTGTGCAGCTCGCGGCCTTGTTGATGCTATGGTTGATATAAATTAATCATTGTAAATATGCTATAATCAATTAAAATCGAATGAGCGCACTAACTATGGAAAAATCAAAAATGCCAGGTGATAGTTTAAATTTTTTACAAAGGTTATCTGAACAAGGTGTTTGGAACTTTTTTATTGTGTTGGTTCTATCTGGTTGGGCTGGAACAGTTCGCTGGTTAATTAATGTTAAAGGTGGTGAAAAGCCAACGTTACTTGGTTGGTTTATTGAAACTTTTGTTAGTGCATTTGTTGGTTTGCTTGTTGCATTTGCATGTGCAAGTTATGAAGTGGGTTTTTATATGTCAGCTGTAATTATTGCGGTGGCGGCTCACAACGGTACAAGAACACTTTACTTGTTAACAGCTATAGTAAGAAAAAGTGCTATATTTAATAACAATCAACCTAATTAATAAGCGGTGACTTATGTCTAGCATTACAAGATCGTTATACGAATCAAGATGGAAGAATGGCTATTGTCAGTTGTTTTCTTATTTCATAGAAATACCAGCGGCTCAAACTGTTGATTATGTTTTAGATGTAGGTTCAGAACTAGATTTTGCTATTAGGGCTTTTATATTAGAAGCTTCAGGTGTTGAAGTTTTAACATGGCAATCATTTGTTGCAACTCAATATACAGATGGCACTGGTGATACTGTGTTAGCATCCCCTAGAAATTCAAGAGAAAACAAACCTAGTGAATCTAAATTAATTGTAAATCCAACAGTTACCAATGATGGCGTTCCCCTTGTCACACCTGCTAGAGAATTACTAGCTGAAAACTTTGCTGGAAGTAGATTTTATATAAGGCAAAACTTATTAGGTTCAGGTTTGCCAGATGAATTATTGTTATTGCAAAGTGGTTTAAGCTATATGGTTAGAATTACCAATACAGAAAACCAAACTGCAAAAGTAAATTTAATAGCTGAAGGTTGGAATCAATAGTTGTCTGAACTAACCGATGATCAGAAAAAGTTATTCGAGAAGTTAACACCTTTGCAAAAGGGTGTTGTTCTTGGTGTGCTTGAAGGTAAGAAACCAGGTGAAGCGCATAAGGCTGCAAACGGAAAATGTAAAAATGAAAAGAACCGTGGCGATTTAGCTAATCAAATATTGAATAAACCTAACGTTAAAGCGTTCATGGATTCTGTTAGAGCTATTCAAGAAGCCCAAGCTTTAGAAAATGCAATCGGTTCATTTAATCATAAGCGTGATGTACTAATAGAAGTTTATCAGCGTTGTATGCAAGCTGTACCAGTAAAGACAGCTAAAGGTAAGCAGGTATTTGTTAAAGGGCCAACTGGAAATACAGTGGCGGCTTTTTGTTTTGATCCTAAAGGTGTTATATCAGCCGTTGGAGAATTAAATAAAATGGATGGTGATCACGCTGCACAGCGCGTTGATTTAGGTTTAACTGAAGATTTAGCAAAACTTATTCAAGAAGGTAGGAATCGAATGAATCCTAATGATAATGACTAAGACTAATCCTGACATATTATTAGCTAAAGAAATTTCAAAATATTATGCTGATCCACTCGGTTTTGTCATGTTTGCTTTTCCTTGGGATTCTGATCCCGATCTTCAAATTGTAGAACTAAAAGAACCTTGGGCCAGTAGGTTTAATTCTAAATATGGTCCTGACGAATGGTTTTGTAATTTTTGTGATGATCTTCAATCTCACATTAAGAAAAATAAATTTAATGGCAAAGACCCTGTTGAACCATATAAAGATTCAACTAGTTCTGGTCATGGTATCGGTAAAAGCGCGGCTAGTTCTTGGCTTATTCTTTTTGTTATGAGTACACGCCCTTTTTCTAAGGGCGTTGTTACTTCTAATACTGGTGATCAGCTAAGAACTAAGACTTGGGGCGAGTTAGCCAAATGGAAAAAGAAGTGTATAACGGGCCACTGGTTTGAATTAAATAATGGTAAAGGTAACATGAACCTTTACCAAAAGAAGAACGCTGAAACATGGCGTGTTGATGCTATAACGTGTCGTGAAGAAAACAGTGAATCATTTGCTGGTTTGCATTGTGCTAACTCAACGCCTTGGTATTTATTTGATGAAGCTTCAGGTGTGCCAGATAAAATATGGGAAGTTGCTGAAGGTGGTTTAACCGATGGTGAACCATTCTGGTTTGTGTTTGGTAATCCAACACGTAACACTGGACGTTTCCGCGAATGTTGGCGTAAATTCAGAAATGTGTGGAATAGTCGTAGAGTTGATTCAAGATCTGTTCAAGTAACCAATAAAAAATTACTTGAACAATGGATCAAAGATTATGGTGAAGATAGTGATTTTTATCGTGTACGTGTAAAAGGTGAATTTCCAAGCGCATCAAGTAACCAGAAAATTCCAACTGATTTATTTGTTGCAGCTTCTAAAAAAGAAATTAGCAACTTGCCAGGTGATGCAAAAGTAATGTCTTTAGATATTGCGCGTGGTGGTGAAGATTATTGTGTATTCTCATTTAGAACAGGGCAAAACGGCAAAGTAAGAAAGCCTGTTGTTTTACCTGGTAGTGAATACCGCGATAGCATGAAATTAGTTGCTGTTGCTACTAAATTATTAAATGAATTTAATCCTGATGCTTTCTTTATTGATGAAACAGGTGTTGGTGGTCCAGTAGGTGATCGCATTCGTCAACTTGGCTATAATGCAACGGGTATTAACTTTGCTAGTTCTTCACCTGATCCACATTTTGCTAATATGCGCGCATACATGGCGCATTCATATTTGGAATGGATTAAAGAAGGTGGTAGTGTACCTGAAGATGATGATTTATTAACAGAGATTGGTGCGGTAGAATATACGCATGATAAACGTGATAGAGAAATATTAATTCCAAAAGATATGATCAAGAAGATTATTGGCGTATCAACGGATTTATTTGATTCACAAATTTTATTACATGCTATGCCAGTTGCACCAAGAGCAAGAACTTTTAACAGCAATAGCAGTGTTGCAAACACTGATTATAATCCTTGGGATAATAAAACTGCTGATACTGACTATGATATTTTTTAAGGGGTAAACTATGTGTTTTGGTTCAAGTAAGCCACCACCACAGCCATTAGCACCACCACCAATTACTGGTGCAGATGATGCAGCTATTCAAGGTCGTGATGAAGAAAGGCGTAGACGGGCAGGAGCTAAGGGTTCACGCTCTACTGTTTTAACTGGTCCAACTGGCGCACAACAAGCACCAACGCAAACCAAAACATTATTAGGTTCTTAGTATGCAAAACGAACATGATTCATTAGAACGCGTATGGGGTGGAATGGATTCCGTTTTCCAACAATGGGAGCCACATTTTAGAGAGCTTTCACGTTCTTTTGATCCTGGTCGTCAGCGTTTTGAAAAAGACACTGAAAACCAGAAGTGGCATTTTAACCGTACAATGATTGATCCTAATCCTACATTAGCGGCTAGAACATTAAGTTACGGCATGATGGCAGGTGTAACAAACCCATCAACGCCTTGGATTAAATTGCAAACTGAAGATGAAGATTTAAACAAATTTCATTCAGTGCGTTTATGGCTTGATGATGTATCAAAACGAATTCTAAACCAATTAGCGCGTTCTAACTTCTACAACGTTATGCCATCAATGTATTCTGACCTAGGAATCTACAGCACTGGCAATGTAACGATGGCTGAAGATCCTAAAACAGTTATTCGTTTTGAACAAAGGCCAATGGGTTCTTATCGTATTGCTAATTCTGAACGATTAGACACTAATCAATGGGCGGCTGAATATAAATTTACTGCTCAACAATTAGTGAATAAGTTTGGCAAAGATAATTGTAGTAATGCGGTGCAATCAGCGTTTGATGCAAAAGATTTTAAATCAATGTTTCCTATTCGCCATTTGATAGCGCCAAGAGCTAATTTTAATCCTGAACGCATGGATGCTAAGAACATGCCGTTTATGTCTATCTATTGGGAACCAGGCAACGGTGATGGAAAGATATTAAGGGAAAGTGGATTTAGAACGTTTCCTTCTATATCTCCGCGTTGGGAAGTTGTTGGTAATGATTCTTATGGTTCGTTTGCACCAGGTATGATTTCCCTTGGTACAGCGCGTGGTTTACAAAAAGATCACAAAACCAGATATGAAGCACAAGATAAAATGGTTAATCCACCGTTAAATGTGCCAGCTTCATTAAGAAACAATCGTGCTTCACTTGTTCCTGGTGGTGTTAATTATATTCCTGATAATAATATGGGTGCTAAAATTGAACCTGTATTTAATGTTAACTATCCAATAGGTGATGTATTAAATAGTATTGGTGATAGTCGCGCTATTATTGATCAGTCTTTCTTTGCTGATTTGTTTTTGCTTATTACTAACATTAACCGTTCAAATGTTACTGCAACTGAAATAGCAGAACGCCAAGAAGAAAAATTACTAATGCTTGGTCCAGTGCTTAACCGATTAAATGAAGAAGCATTGGATCCTGTTGTTGAACGTATGTTTGATGAAATGAATAGGCGTGGCATGTTGCCACCACCACCACCTGAACTAGAAGGTGTTGAAATTCAGATTGAATATATTTCAATGATGGCACAAGCACAAAAATTAGTTGGCCTTGGTTCTATTGAAAGAAGTGTTAGTTTTATTGGCAATTTGTCTGCATCTAAACCTGAAGTATTAGATAAAATCAATGCTGATGCTGTTGTTGATGAATATGTTCGTATTACTGGTGCTAACCCTGTTATTATTAATAGTGATGAAAAGGTTGGTGTTATTCGTAAGCAACGCGCAGAACAACAACAAGCTGAACAAATAGCCGCTTCAGCACAACCAATGGAACAAGCAGCTGGTGCAGCTAAATTATTAAGTGAAACTGACACTGGTGGTCAAAGCGCATTGCAACTTATGCAAGCTAACTTAGGTGGTTTATAGTGAACACTTTATTAAGTGTAGAAGAAAAGATTTACTTTGATAAATTAGAAGAACAAGGTGAACATGAACGCGCTGAAAATGAGCGACAATCTATATTGCGTGAACGCAATGAATTGAAAACATTGTTGCAAAATCCATCATTTAGGCGTGTAATGTGGAAAAATCTTTCAAAGTGTGGTATTTATACAAGTACAATGACAGGAAATTCTTGGTCGTATCATAATGAAGGTAAAAGATCGGTTGGTTTAGAAATGTTAAATGACATTCTTTTAGCTGATCCTAATGCTTGGATTTTGATGCAACAAGAGAATTTACTAGAAATTAACTCAATGATAGAGAGTAAGAAAAGATGACAACCAAAAGCGACAATGTTGATGCTTCACAGGATAACACCGATGGGCAACAAAGCGTGGAAGATGTTAACGATTCATCAGAAGAAAACAATTCAACTGATGAAGAAAATCAAAATGATGAAAGTGGTGAACAAGCCGCTGGTGATCAAGGTGATGATTCTTCAGATGATGAAGGTGGTTCCGATGATGAAGGTGGTGATCAGTCAGACGTACCAGAAGAATACACGTATGACTTACCAGAAGGAATGGTATTAGATCAGGCACTAGCGGATAAGTTCGCACCAATAGCAAAAGATGCAAATCTTACAAATGAGCAAGTTAATAAAATTGCTCCTGTAATTGCGGAACACTTACAAGAAATGGCAATAAAACAAGCTGATGCTTGGAATGAAACCGTTAAAGGTTGGGGTGAATCGTTAAAGTCTGATGCTGATTTTGGTGGAGCCAATTACAATGATAATGTTGAAATTGCCAAAACTGCCATAAATCAATTTGGTGGTGAAGAACTTACCAAAGCGTTAGAAGAAACTGGAATGGGAAATCATCCAGCATTAGTTAAGTTTGCCTTGAATGTTGGTAAAGCTATTGGTGAAGATAGTTTTGCTGAAGGTGGTGAACAAAGCGGTGCAGGTGACAAAAATTCTGCTCAGAAGCTTTACAACAACAGTAATATGAACCCGTAGTGGTGGAGAAACATTATGTCGACTAAAGGTAATACCCTACCAACGCTTATTGATTATGCTAAGCGTTTAGATCCTGATGGAAAGATCAGCCCAATTGCTGAAGTTCTTTCACAGGAAAATGAAATCCTTATGGATTGTCCTTTCTATGAAGCAAATATGGAAACTGGACACCGTGAGACAATACGAACAGGCTTGCCAGATGTTTACTGGCGCATGTTTAACAAAGGTGTTCCAATTTCAAAAAGTAGAACGCAACAAGTTACTGATACTATCGGTATGCTTGAAGCACGTTCACATATTGATATTGAACTTGCAGCACTTAACGGAAATAGTGCAGCGTGGCGTTTTTCTGAAGAAACACCTTTCTTAGAAGCAATGAGCCAAGAAGCAGCATCAACAATTTTTTATGGTAATGAAAATGTTACCCCTGAAAAATTCACTGGTCTTGCTCCGCGTTATAGTGATTTATCAGCTGAAAATGGTGAAAACGTTATTGATGCAGGTGGTACAACTGGCAACCTAACTTCTATCTGGTTAATTTGTTGGGATCAGCAAACCGTAAACATGCGTTACCCTAAAGGGCAAGGCAACAGCTATGGTTTACAATCGCGTGATCTTGGTGAAGAATCAGTTCAAGATGATTCTAGTAACTACTTCCAGGCATTAAGAACGCTTTATACAATGAAGTGTGGTTTATCGTTGAAAGATTGGCGTTATGTTGTGCGTATCGCAAACATTCCTGTTGATTCCTTAGCTGATGATGGTGCAAGTGCAGACTTGTGGAACTTCTTAATTAAAGCTATGCATCAGCTTTATAGCGTGAAGAAAGGTAAGTGTTATTTCTATATGAACCGCACTATTGAACAATACCTTGATTTACAGTCTTTCAACAAGCAAAACATTCAAATCACTCAACAAGAAGTTGATGGTGAGATTGTTAATAAATTCCGTAAAGTGGCATTCAGAACTTGTGATGCGCTACTTAATACAGAACAGCGTGTAGTTTAGGAGACAAGATCATGATGTTAGATAATGAAACTTTATTTTCGGAAAACCAAGCTGTAACCGCTAGTGCTAATTCAGAAGATGTTTATGATTCTGGTGCTAATGGTTCTCGTCTTGGTGCAGGTGAACCATTATGTTTTGGTACGCTTGTAACAGCTAACTTTGCAACATTAACATCTTTAACAATTCAGTTTGTTGGTGCAGATGATGCAGCGTTAACAACCAACGTTGAAATACTTGATCAAAGTGAAGCTGTTTTATTGGCTGATCTTACGGCTGGTGAACGTGTATTTGCTGGTAAATTAAACCTTACCAAGAACAAAAAACGCTACTACGGTTTTAAATATGTAGTTGGCGGTACAAATGCAACAACTGGAACAGTTACTTCTTACGTTGATTTACAACAAAATGAGCATCAGTATTATCCTAATGCTTACGATGTCCAAACTAACTAAGGTTTAAGGGGTAAATAATGCAGGTTGAAGCATTAGAAAAATGTTACTACGGGTTTGAAGTTAAACGCGAAGGTCAAAAATTTGAATGGATAAAGCCTAAATGGGCTAAAGATATGACAGATGGTAAAGCACTGCCTAATTATCTTATTCCTGTAAAACTTGCTGATCAAGAGCGTATAGATAAAGAACGTGGTGAAGAACTACCAGTTCGTGATGAACAAGAAGATGATTCTTTTGAAGGCTCTGGTGATGCTAATGTTGATGGTTCTGTTAAAGATTCAAAAATATTAGAAGTTGCTAACAGTCTTGATCACGGTGAAGAAACGCATTGGACACAAAAAGGATTGCCAGATCTAAATGCTATTTCTGAAAAAGCTGGATTCAAAGTAACACGCGCTGAAGTTACCGCATTGTTACCTGAATTAGTTCGTGAGGAACAAGAAGATTAATTAATCATTAATCTTGGTGTATAATAAAAGGGGCTTCATGCCCCTTTTATGTAAGGAATTTAATAATGTATTCAGAAACAATAATTTGTAATATAGCACTGGCTAATATAGGGCAAACAACACAAATTGTTGATCTTGCCACTGAGGAAAGCAAAGCGGCTAAACAATGTCGTTTATTCTATCCGTTAGCGCGTGATAACGCTTTATCTGATTACCCTTGGACATTTGCGCGTGAAGTCGTTGAATTAGCATTGCTTGCCGATGAAGAAGATGAAACAGATTATAATTATATTTATGCATTCCCTGATGATTGTTTAGAGCCGCGATCTATTGTTATTCCTAATATCCCTATTGGTTTATATTATCGCTATTATCCTGAATTCTTTTTTGCTGGTTTAAATGGTAATACTGAAACAAGCGCACCAGAATATTTAAGACCATCTTTTGAAAAAGGTGTTTCCAAAGATAAGAAAACAAGAACTATTATTACTAATTGTGAAAATGCTAAACTTCTTTATACTCGTAGAGTAGAAGAAACGCATTTATGGACAAGTTCATTTGCGGAAACTGTTGCTTGGCGTTTAGCTGCTTACTTAGCTTCACCATTAGCGCAAAGCTTAAAGTTAGGCCAGAATGCAATGGCGCAGTACAATACATTAATACAGCAAGCATCTTCACAAGATGCGCGTGGTGAGAATACACCACTTTATCCATTGCCTGAATCAGTTACTTCAAGGCTTGCTTAATATAAAGATTTAAAGAAATAAAGAAGGGTAGAAATGGCACTTGTAATTCAACAACCATCATTAAGCGCAGGTGAAATTACACCTTCTTTATTTGGTCGTGTAGATATTGATGCTTATCGTTTAGGTTTGGCACATGCCAATAATTTCTTTGTTAATTATCATGGTGGTTTAAAGAATCGTTCAGGCTTTCGTTTTATAGGCCAAGCAAAAAGAAATGATGAAGTTGTTCTAATACCTTTTTCATTTTCTACCATTCAAACTTACATGCTTGAATTTGGTGAAAACTATATTCGTTTTATTTCTAATGGTGGTTATATTCTTGATGGGTTAGTTCCACTTGAAGTTGCAACACCATATTTAGCAAGTGAGCTTTCAAGACTTACTTATACACAATCAGCTGATGTATTAACGTTATTCCATAAAAATCACCCTGTTCAAGAATTAAAGCGTTTTGGTGTTACCAATTGGGTTTTAGATGAATTTAAAAATTCAGGAGGACCATTTGAAACAATTAACATTGATCGTGATGAAACTATTTATGCCAGCGATCAAAGTGGCACTGTTAATCTGGTAGCTAATTTTGATGCATTCAATGATAACATTGTTGGTAAGCTTTTATTCTTAGATCAGCAAACCAGTGGTGAAGTTCGCCATTGGATGCAAAGAATGAATGTTGAAGTTGATGATCTTACATATTACGCAGGTAATTATTACAAGTGTGTTGAAGCACCATTTTTAAATAATGAAAAAGCACAAACAGGTGACACACCACCAACACACCTTGAAGGTGATATTTGGGATGGGCCAGGTGAACTTGTTCCTGATGATAATCGTGATGCTGCAATTGGTGTTTTATGGCGTTATATTCATTCAGGCTTTGGTATTGTTAGGATTGATAGTTATTCAGATTCAATGAATGCTATTGGAACGGTAATTAATACACTGCCTGAAACAGTTATTGGTGGTACTCAAGCTGGAATTGATTGGGCTTTTCCTAACGAAACTTCACAAACAGAATACTTACTTGATACCCCTTCAGCACCAACAAGTGATTTTACACAAGATTTTGTTGTTATTTTAACAAATAATGATGATGCTTCAACAATAACACTTAGTTATCCTAGCCAATGGACCATTAATTTTTCAACTGATACCGTTACTTTATCCGCTGCACCAACATCATATTTTGCATCGGCATTGTCAGATGTTGATGTAGATATTTCCCAAAAAGAAACGGTACGTGAAACGTATAAATGGGCTTTTGAACCTTGGCGTGAAGATAGTAAATATCCGCAATGTGGCACGTATTACCAACAACGCTTAACTGTTGCTGCAACACTATTTTTACCACAAACAATATGGATGAGTAGAACCGATTCATTTCCTGATTTCTCTAAAAATCGTCCATTGCTTGCTGATGATACAATGCGCTTTGATGTAAACAGTTTACAAGTAAATGAAATATTTCATATGTTACCTCTTAATGCATTACTTGCTTTTACGGCTGGTGGTGTATGGTCAATTAATCAAGGTTCAAATGATGTTATCACACCAGAAAACCCACCAAGCGTAAGAATACAAAGCTATGATGGTTCAAGCCCGTTAAGGCCAATTGTCACTGGTTCAACTGGTTTATATGTTCAAGATGGTGAACAAATAATTCGTGATATAGGTTTTGATTTTTCCAATGATGCTTTTGTTGGTATTGATTTGACGGTTCGAGCGCAACACATGTTTGAAGGTCGAACCATTGTTTCTTGGTGTTATGCTAAAAATCCATACAAAACAATTTGGGTTGCCTTTAGTGATGGTGAATTTGCTGTATTCACTTATTTAAAAGAACAACAAATTTGGGGTTGGTGTCGCGGTGATACGCAAGGAGAAGTAATTTCATTTAATAGCATTCGTGAGGGTTCACAAGATGCTGTTTATGCCGTAGTAAAACGTGATGGTGTTAATTTTGTTGAAAGATTTGGCGATCGTTTCTTTAGTGATCCAAAAGATCAGTTCTTTGTTGATTCTGGTTTAACTTATGATGGAAGAAATACCAGTACAACAACCATAACCATTACTAGTTCAGATGATTATGAATACCCTGATGTTGCAACGCTTGTTGCTAGTGCTTCATACTTTACTGCTGAAATGGTTGGTCAATCTATTATATTCTTTACTGAAGATCAGAAAACGCCCGTATTAATTACGGCCTTTAATTCTGATGTAAATGTTACTGGTGAAATTCAGCGCGTTGTTCCTGAATCAATTCAAAACATTGCCACTACTGAATGGGGTTTAGGCGCTAATGAATTTTCAGGGCTTGATCATTTAGAAGGTAAAACTGTTTCTGTAATGGCTGATGCAGGTGATGAAGGTGACTTTGTTGTTGTTGATGGGAAGGTTGAAATTGCTTTTGATGCAACGGTTGTTCATATTGGCTTACCTTATACTTCATCATTACAAACGCTTGATATTGAATTATCAGCTTCAGGTGAAACGGCAAGGCCAAATAAAAAGAACATTAATAAAGTATTCACTTATACTAGAAATACAACAGGTATAAAAGCTGGTACTATGATTGATAATCTTAATCCATACAAAGCGCGTGAAGATGAAAATTATGGTCAAGCACCTGATAGAAGAACTGAGCTTTTAGAAATTGATGTTGAAGGTCAATGGGAAAGACCAGGAAGAATTTATTTAGTGCAAGATAGACCAATTGAAACAGAAATACTTTCTATTATGCCAGAGGTAGGTATTAGTGAATATAACTGATTACAGGCCAGTTTATGGTGGTGATATTATTGATTTAGTTGATAGTATGCGCCCTGATGATGTTCAAGAGCTAAACGCGGCTAGTGTACTTGAACATTGTTTATTGATTGAAAAATCAGTTGCAGAATCAACCATAGCCTTTAGTATATTTATTAATGATGAATTAGCCGCTATTGGTGGTGTTTGTACCACTAATATTTTAACAGGGCATGGTTGCCCTTGGTTGTTAGGAACAACAGTTTTAGATAAGCATAAAAAAGAAATATTGAAAGAAGCACCACAAGCACTTTCTTTAATAAAAATGTACAATAAGAAATTAGAAAATTATGTTGATGCTCGAAACAAAAGAGCAATTAGAGTTTTGAAGTGGTTAGGGTTTAATATTGAACGTCCAGTTTTACATGGCCCTAATCAAATGTTATTTCATCGTTTTACAATGGGTATATAAATATGTGCGCTCCCGCTTTGATCCCTATTCTTGCCGCTGGTGCTGGTTATGCTGGTGCTGCTTATGCTGGTGTAACTGGTGCTGGTTTGTGGATGGCTGCTGCTGCTGGTGCTGCTTCTGGTGCTTCGGCTGGTGCTGAAATGCAAGCAGCGGAATATAATGAAAACCTAGCTAAAGAAAAAAACAAACAAGCCAAGCAAGAAGCTAAAAATGTAAGAACTGCTGGTGCAATTGAAGCAGGTGAAACGCACCAAGAAACTGAAAAGGTTGCAGCAAGGAACAGAGCGCAATTAGCTGCTGGTGGTTTAGATGTTGGAACGGGTACGGCTGCTGATATTGGCGAGGAAGTTCGTGCAGTTGGTGTGCTAGAATCAATGACCATATTAAACAATGCAGATCGTCAAGCAATGGGGTTAGAGGCCCAAGGGATTAATCAATTATTAAGCGCCAAGCAACGAAAAAAATCAGCAACAAGAAAAGGTTTTACCACTGTTTTAACAAGTGCGGCTAGTGGTTACGGTGTCGGTGGGGTTGGTTAATGGCTATTACAATTCCACAACGTAAAACTAGAAACTTAACGGGCCAAGTTAATACTATTGGCGTTGAAAGAACAGGTGAAGATTACGGTGCAGGTTTAGCAAGTCAAGCTGCAAATATTCTTCAGAAAGAAGCAGTGAGACAACAAGCTTCAATGAACCTTGCCGCAGTACAAGAAGCTGAAACTGGTTTGTCTGAATGGGAAAATGAATCCCTTTATGGTGAAAATGGATTTTATAAGTTAAAGGGAAAAAACGCGGCTGAACAATCAGATGTTTATTTATCAAACTTTGATAAGTTTGTTGCTGAACGTGAAGGTCAATTAACCAACGAGCAGCAAAAACAAGCATTCAAACAAAATGCTAATAATAGAAGAAAAGATTTACAGCGATCTATTATGCGCCATGAAGTTAGTGAAGTTGAAGCATATAAGCAAAAACAACACGTTGCTTCAATTGCTGTTTCACAACTTGCCGCAACAAATAATTATGCTGATGAAGAGCGTGTGATTCAAGAAGTTGATCGCCAACGTGATTCAATTTATGCACAAGGTAATTTACAAGGTAAAAGTGCTGAAGATATTAAGCTTGAAATTGGTGTTGCTGAATCAACAACCTTTGATAGTGTCATTAGTAAAATGCTTGCTGATGAAAACTATGATGGTGCTGAAGCTTACTTTAATAAGTATGAAGAAAAGTTATTGCCTGAAGTTAGAAATCGTTTAAAAGCTTCAGTAAATGAAGGTCAAACACGTTCTAAGTCACAAGTAAGCACTGATGCAATAATGAATGAAGCGTTACCTGAAGATCAGGCATTGAAAAAGGCGCGTAACATTGAAGATCCTCAAGTTCGTGATCAAACAGTTCAACGTTTAAAAGACCGCTATGCTGAAATTGATGCAGCCAAAGCGCAAGCGCAAAAAGAAAATATGCAAACTTCAGCTGATATAATTGAAAGCGGTGCTGGTGTTGATGGTATTCCCCCTAATATTTGGCTTAACTTAACAGCACAACAACGTTCTTCATTAGAAACCAGATCGCGACAAGTTAAAGCTGGTGTTGAACCAGTAACTGATTGGAAAGTTTTCACCAAGCTTTACAGTATGGAACCAAGCAAACTTGCTGAAGTTAATATGCTTGATCACCGTTCACAGTTAAGTAACACACATTATCAATCAATGCTTTCACAACAAGAAAGCGTGATCACCGCAATGAAGAACGGGCAAAGAAATCCTGATCTTGCTAACACACTAACCTTTAAAGATAGAACAAAAAACGTTGCCGTTTCTGCTGGTATTCTTCCAGCTGGAAAATCACCTTCAAAATATGAAAGTAATGAAGCAAAACGTTATGGAAAGTTTCAAACTGAAGCGGCAAGCCGCATTGAAGAATTTGAACGTATCAAAGGTAAGAAATCAACGGGCAGCGAACAACAGCAAATACTTGATGAAATGGTTCTTGAAACTGTTAAAATACAAAACGAAAGTTGGTTTGGTTCAGACCAGGCTAAATTTCCTTATGAAGTTTTGGCAGATGAAAAAGGTCAATCTTATGTGCCTTATGAATCAGTGCCAGTATCAAGCGTTAATTCTATTAAAAACCTGTTAACTAGTAACGGTGTTGCAATTACAATTGATAGAGTTCAGCGCGTTTATGCAGCTAGGCTATTGAATGATGTAGAGCTAGTTCAACGTATTTTAAATGGTGAAGATTAATGTCCGACTTCGACAATTGGTATCAAAAAAACACAATAAGAAAACCTGAACAAAGCGTTTTAGATTCAGAAGAAAAATCTGATTTTGAAGATTGGCATTTAAACGCAAACGCACAAAAAGATACAACACTAACTTCTTCATTAAACATTGCTCAAAATACTAATCCTGATCAACAAGCGCGAGTTCTTAAACAACAAATGAGAACTGGCTTACCTACCGATTTAATCACCAGAAATTTAGATGATATTGAAAAGGAATCAAAACGTGCTGATTTTGATCCTAAACAATTTCGACAACAATCACCGATAGTTTCAAACTACCTTCAGAATGAAGATAACGCCAAGCTTTCACATGATGATACTGAATCATTAACTGGCTTAGAATGGTTGTTTCAAGCACCAAAGAAAGCGTTTAAGCAAGGTTATAATCAAATTGATCTAGCTCGTTTGCGTTTTCAGCAAATCAAAGGTGAATTAACTGATGATCAGTTATCTTTAATTGAAGAACTAAAAGTAGATCAACACAGTAATTTTGGTGCTGATAGTTGGCTTCAAGAATCATTACTTGAAGCTTCAAAGCAAGTGCCACAATTAATTGAAACAGCAAGAACAGCTGGTTGGACTTCACTAGCTGGTGGTGTTTCGTTTGGTGGTGGTGCTTTAGCTGTTGGTCAAATGGGGCCGCAAGTCGCATTACCTGAAGAAATAGTAACGGTTCCAGCTGCAACACTAACGGGTTTAGGTTTAGGTTGGAAAGCAGGGGCATTACAAGAATCATTTTCATTGCAAACAGGTTTTGCTTATGATGAATTTCTTGATTACCGTGATATTAATGATCAACCACTTGATGATGAAGTTGCCAAGCTTGCCGCAATAACCGCTGGTTCAATTAATTCTGGCCTTGAATTAATTTCATTTGATGCATTAACTAAATCAATACCTGGTGCTGATAAAATACTTGGTAAAGGTGGAACGGCTTTAGTTAAAGAAGCGTTGAAAAACCCTAATGTATTAAGAGCATTTACAGATTTTGGTAAACGTTATGGAACATTAGTTTCAACACAAGTATTAACCGATGTTGCACAAGAGCTTGTAACCATGATCGCAGGTGAAGCGGCAAAAGGTTATGAAGGTAATTTTGTTCAGGCTGATGTTGGTGATTATGGTGAACGGATATTACAAACAGCTGATACTTCATTAAAGGCTGCTGTTCTTTTAGGTTTACCAGGCCCAAGTGCAAATTTAGCCATTGATTACACCAAAGTTAAAAAGGCTGATAAAAACAAAGCTATGATGGAAAGCCTTGGTGAATTAAGCGCTAACTCAAAAACAAAACAACGTGTTCCTGAAAAGTTCCGTGAATTAGTTAAAAATATAAAAGAAAATGGCACTGTTAAAAATGTGATGGTTACATCACCAGAATGGCAAACGTATTTTCAAAGTAAAAATTTAGATCCTGAACAAGTTGCCGCCCAAGTTATGGGAGATAATGGTGTTGCATACCGTGAAGCCATAGCGACACAAACTGATTTAGTTATTCCGCTTGAAGCTTATGCTGATACATTAGCCGCGAGTGAATATCATAATGATTTACTTGATAATGCTCGTTTTCATCCTGAAGAAATGACACCTAAAGAAGCGCGTGTTTGGCAAGAAGAAAATGAACAACGCATTCAAGATATGATTACAAGTGCAACTGAAACCATTAATCAGCAAGATCCTTCACAATTTATTATGGATGATCTAGTTAAACAATTAAAAGCTACTGGTATGAGTGAAGTTGATTCAGAAACCAGCGCTATTCAAATGCAATCAGTATTTAACACCTTGGCTGAACGTACAGGAATTGAAGTTAGTAAACTTTGGACACGTTACGGGCCATCTATCAAGCGTGAATTACCTGAAGAACTAAAAGCAGGTATGTATGATATTAACCTTGATACGATCATTAATCGTATTCGTGAAGATGATGTGCCAAAACAGCAAGATGCATTTGGTGCTTCAATCATTGATAGAATTCGTGAGGTTGGAATTTATGATGAAGGTGGCGAATTAGCCGCTCGTGATATTGATGCTGATTTAAAACCATTCCAAAAACGTGCTATTCAAGAAGAAGGTTTAAGTCTTGATAGAATTTCTGATCAGTTATTTGAACAAGGTTATATTTCGGCTGCTGATCCTGATTTAGTGCTTGAAGCAATAGACCGTGAACTTTCGGGTGATCCAGTATTCAGTGAACAACAAGGCCAACAGAATTTAATTGGTGAACGCCAATCATTATTAGAATTTCAAGATTACCTAGAACGTACAGGTATTGATATTCACACTATGAGCAATGAAGAAATCAAAGCCTTGCTTGAAAGTGATGAAGTTAGTATTGATGATGAAACGGTTCTTCAGCAAGCGCAAGAAACAGGTTATGAAGGTGATCAAGTAGGTGAAGCTTTAGAATGGTCACGTTCAGTTGCTAAAGGTTTAGATATGAGCCAAGAAGCGCGTTTAGAAAGAGCGCGTGAAATGGGCTTTGATACAGAAACAATTTGGTATTATGGAACCGCTTCAGACATTAGTGAATTTAATTTAAGTGAATTTGGTAGGAATGAAGATCGCGGTGATTATATTGGTGAAGGTATATTTATAACTAAAGATCCAGCTACCGCAGAAAAATACGCCAATAGAGCCGCTGAACTTGGTGGTTCAGCTAATATAATGCCAACGTATATAAAACTTGAAAAACCATTAGTGATTGAAGGTCGTGATAGTTTTAATGAATTTGTTTCAGCTTTACCGATAAATGAAGATATTGATCCTAAAATACAAAAAGCATTAAATGAACAGCAATTAAAGCAATATTCTTTCCGTCTTTTATCTGAAAGTGAAAAAGCTGAATATGCAAAATCACAAGGTTTTGATGGTTTATTAGATGAAACATATCCGCAAGGTGCAGTGTTTGAACCCTCACAGATTCGTTCAGTTAATGCAGCATTTGATCCTGATTTTTCAGAATCACCAAACATACTTTCACAAAAAGAACGTGGTCAAATTCAATTTGGTAAAGACTTAGCCAAAGAGCCAATTAAAATAACTTTCTTTGATTCAGCTAATTTATCAACAATGCTTCATGAGTCAGGACACTTATATTTAGAAATATTACAAGATCTTTTGGCGCGTGGTGAAGCGAGTGCAAGCATTGAATCAGATTTAAAAACTGTTGCTGATTGGCTTGGGTTAAAAGACATTAGTGATCTTAAAACAGAACAGCATGAACAGTTTGCCCGTAGTTTTGAGGCATACTTGCGCGAAGGTAAAGCACCATCAAAAGAGCTTCAAACAGCCTTTGCTAAATTCAGGGCTTGGTTAGTCGCTATTTACCGTTCAGTTAAAAACCTTAATGCTCCTATTAATGATGAAATTCGTGCAGTTTTTGATAGGTTACTGGCTACTGATGAACAAATTAGTGAAACGTCCGATCAAATGTATTATGACCGTTTATTTGAAAGTGCTGAACAGGCAGGTTTTACGGATGAAGAATTTGCCAATTACCGCAAAGATGCCATTCTTGCCAAAGAAGAAGCAAATGCACAAGTAAACAACGATCAGTACAAAGAAATGAAGCGTGAGCAAACTAAGTGGTGGTCTGATGCATTAGAAGAAACTGAAGCTGAAGTAACAATAGAATATTCAAAGAATCCAACTTATCAATCATTAATGTATCTTCAGCATGGCAAGTTTGTAGAAGGTCCATTGCCTGAAGGAATGGAGCATAAAAAAATAAATAAACAGGCATTGGTTGATCGTTACGGAACTGCTTTCCTTAAACAATTACCGCGCCCGTATGTTTATACTGTTGAAGGTGGAGCGCATCAAGATGATATAGCAATATTGTTTGGTTATTCTTCAGGTGATCAAATGCTTCAAGATATTATTAACGCGCCAAAATATAAAGATGCGTTTGATGCTACCGTTCAAGAACGTATGCGTGAAAAGTTCGGTGATATGAACACCGATGGTACATTGCCAGTTAAAGCAATGGAATCTGTTCACAACACTAAACAAATTGAAGTTTTAAACAAAGAGTTTGAAGCATTAAGTAAACGTTCACGTAATGCACAAAAAGCAACACCAGCTGATCAAATGCAATTAGCTGCTAATAATGCTATTAACCGTAAATTAGTACGTGATGTTCATCCTAACTTATTTGTTCAGGCAGAACGTAAATCCGCAAAGCAAGCCATTGATGCAGTAATAGCAGGTGACTTCGATTTAGCTGCTGAAGCTAAACAACGTCAAATACTAAATTTCTATATGGGTAATGCTGCGCGTGATGCTGCACAAGAAACTGAAATAGCAGTTCGTTACCTTAATAAATTTAACAAAAGAAGTACCAGGGAAAAAATAGGTAAAGCTGGTGGTGATTATCTTGAGCAAATTGATTCATTGTTAGAGAAAACAGAATTCAGAAAAGTATCACTTAAAACATTAAATAAACGTCAATCATTAGAACGCTTCATTATTGAGCAAGAAGAAAATGGTTGGACTGTTGATATTCCTGAATCATTAATTCAACAAACGTTAGTAACTAACTGGAAAGATTTAACAGTTGAAGAACTAGTTGGTCTTAAAGATGCAGTTCAAAACATTGATCATATTGCCACTTTTAAAAATAAATTACTGTCTGATCAGGCTGAACGTGATTTTGAAAGTTCGGTTGATTCAGTTGTTTCTTCAATTGAAGCAAACTATAAAGTTAAAGATGATGAACCAAACTTTGCTAAAACATTTGTTGATACCTTAAAAGAAAAAGCTAGTGGTTTTGTTGCTTACCATACCAAGATGGAATTTTTGTTTGAATTTCTTGATGGTTATAAAGCTAATGGTGATGCATGGCGAACATTATTTAAGCCACTTGCTGATGCTGATATTGCAGAACAAGCAATGCAAGGTGAGTATACAAAAAAAACCGCCGATATATTTGATCGTTATACCGCTAAAGAGCGCTCAAAGTGGTACACAGATAAATATAACATTCCTACCGTTGGCGCAATGAACAAAGCCGCTATTTTATCAGCTGCTTTAAATACGGGTAATCCAGGTAACAAAAAAGCATTAATGGATGGTTATGGTTGGAATGAAGTTCAAATTCAAAGAATCTTAGCCAAGTTAGACAAAAAGGATTGGGAAACTGTACAAGCCGTATGGGATATGATTGATGAATTATGGCCTGAAACAGCGCGACTTCAAAAAGATTTAACTGGTCTTGCTCCTGAAAAGGTTTTACCAACTAAAATAAAAAATGAACATGGCACTTTTAATGGTGGTTATTACCCAATAGTGGGTGATTCTTCGTTAAGTTGGGATGTATTTAAGCGTGATGAAAAGAACTTTAATCAATCTCTTTTTGAAAATAGTTACACAAAACCAGCCACTAAAAAAGGCCACACCATTGAACGTACAGATTTTGCAGGTAGACCAGTAAAATTAACATTAGATGTTATTGGTAGGCACATGAACAACGTTATCCATGATTTAACGCATAGGCGCGCTTTAATGGACGTTGACAAGATAACTAACAATGAACGTGTTAAAAAGGCTATTGAGGGTTCAGCAGGTAAGCAAATGTACCGCCAAGTTCGCCCTTGGTTACAAGGTATTGCACAAGACAACCAACAAATATTTAGTGCTTGGGAAGAAATATTTGCCAAAGCAAGAACAGGAGCAACCATTGTTAATATGGGTTGGAAGTTTACCACCGCATTTGCTCAACCATTAGGTTACTTGCAATCAGTTGATGAAATTGGTGTTAAGTCCGCTTGGCAAGGTTTAACTGATTTTTACGGTAGTAAATCAAAAATGCAAGCCAAGTATAATTTTGTTATGGATCGTTCTATTATGATGCAGAACAGACAAAAAACTTTTGACCGTGATATAAAAGACACAATCAAGCGTATTGAAAAAGAAGGTAAAATGGATGCTGTTAGGCAATCGTTCTTCTATATGACAGGTTTACTTGATATGGGTGTTGCCATGCCTACTTGGTTAGGTGCTTATCGTCAAGCTATGGATGGTTTAGTTGATAACGTTTCAAAGGGTGATGAAAATGCGGCTATTCAATATGCAGATAGAACGGTTCGTGTTACTCAATCAGCTGGTAATATTAAGGATTTAGCGCAAATACAGCGCGGTTCAAACACTTTTAAATTGTTCACTATGTTCTATAGTTATTTTAATGTACTATTTAACCTATTGAAAAAGCGTGGTTATCAGTTTGTTAAAGGTGATTTAAGTGTTCCGCAATTGGCTGCAAGTTCTATATTTTTATGGATGGCACCAGCAATACTTGGTGAAATGGCAGCTTCAAGGTTTCCTGATGAAGATGAAGATTGGCTACCTTGGGCAGCAAAACATGTCGGTATGTACCCGTTTATGTCAGTGGTAGGTGTGCGCGATGTGGTTAATGGTTTAGGTCCATACGGTTACACTGCATCACCAGCATTTGATGCATTTGAAAAGACCGTTAAAGCTGTTAAAATACCATTCAAAGCCGCAGCTGGTGAAGAAATAACAAAGAGTGATGTTAAAGCCGCAGTATTAGCCGCTAGTTATTGGGGTGCTTTACCAGGTAGACAAGGCTGGATAACTGGCGAATATATTTATGATATAATGACAGGGCAAGATGAACCAGAAGATGTTTGGGAATTCACGCATGATTTAATGTTTGCAAGACCTGCTAACGAGAGATAATAAAATGACCGTTGAAACCACAAGTAATAATATTGAATATGACGGGAATGATTCAACAACGGTTTTCCCGTTTAACTTTCCTTTTTTTAATGATAGTGAAATATTTGTTTCTATCTTTGATTCAAACGGTGTTGAAACACCGTTAACACAAGATATTGATTACACTTTGCCACTAGGCGAAAAAAGAAATGGTGGGCAGATAAATTATCCAATTTCTGGTTCACCATTACCAACAAACTACACCTTAATTATTACCCGTGAATTACCTTTAACGCAAACTGCATCAATAAGAAATCAAGGGCGTTTCAACGCCTCAGTTCATGAAACTGTTTTTGATAAATTAATAATGATCCTTCAACAATATTTAAACAAAGCATTAAACCGTTTTGGTGGCAACAATAAAATGTTGCAAGATATTGATATGAATAACCACAGGATTTTAAACCTTCCTGTTCCTGGTGGTGATACAGAACCCTTAAGAAAAGGTGATATAACTTCAGATTTAACAGGTGCAACAGTTCTTTATGTAGATGATAAATTTCAAGTAACAACAAAACATTCACCTAACTTGTTAGATGCCAGATCAAGAACAGATGTTGAAAACGGAATGTCTGTGCGCTTATCAGGAAGAAATTCAATAGGTGATGGTGGTGATTCTGTATGGGGTTACTTTCCAGCAGGAACATTTCCCGTTGGTGCAAGTATTTATGATGTATATGATCATGATTCTTTACCACTTCAAGTAAAGTTACGAAATTCAGAAACAGCAAATGCAAAACAGTTTGGTTTGGTTTTAGATGGTGTTACAGATGATTCTGATGCATTTATTGCTTGGGCTAATGGAACAACAAAACCTGAATCTGTGTTTGGAACAGCTAGAATTACAAAAGAAATCTTAATCACTACGCCTTGGGTTTATAAGCCAGGTAATAGTTTTAAAATCTTTCCCGATCTAGGTGTTGGACAGGTAAGGGTTTTGGCATTTGAAACTGATGATGTGGACATTGAATTTTCTATTGATGCTGATGGAGGTGACTTTGTAACAGTATCAACAGGTAATAAGTACGCTGTTTACTCGGGTAAAACTTCGGGGGCTACCAAATACAAAAACCACACCATAAAGGTCAAGGTAGATAATTGGCTTTACTCCGACGGAAATACTGGTTCTAGTAACTTAATAGTATCTCACGCCCTATACTCCAACAACGTTGACAGGGTCACGTACGATTATAGTGTTCTTGAAAACACATCAGGGGCTGGTTATTTTGTTAGAGATTGCACCACCTTTAGCTCGGTTGGTGTTAAATTTAAAAACAACGGTTGGTATCCGCTAAACCTAGAGTCGGGTGTAGAGGGCGGACTTATTACCTTATGTGATTGTGATCAACTTGGACTTCCTAATGGCGTGTTTTGGGGTGGGGGGCTTAATATCCAGTCGCAGCAAGCAGGGGGTGGTGTACGTAACAAAAACATAGTGGTATATAATAACAAATTTAAAGGGTTCTATTCTTATGGCTCTGTTATAAGAGTTAACTCATGTAGTAATGTTGTCATAGAGCTAAATCAGATTGAGGATGTCGAAGTTGGCGCGGTTACTCTGGCTGCAGATTTGACTGGTATCAGGGTAGATACTAGAGGTATAAGTACCGCGGCTCAAAACGGACCTTGCGAGCAGATAACTATACATAATAATTTTATTAAAGCTGGTCTAACGGGAGCTAACAAGTTCCAAGCTATCTATGCTAGCAACCAATGGCAGTCCGCAAGATTCCCATTCAAGGGTTTATTTATTACGGATAACCATATCAACAGTGTCAACACATCTAGATACTGGAGCAGCGCTATAATACTGCACGGGTTTGAAGGTGGATTTCAGCATGTTACGGTTCGTGGCAATCACGGAGAGACTTACATGCAAGCAAGTCCTGTGGTAGACGGGGCTATTGGTTTTGTTGGTAATAATTCAAATGGTACGGTAAGGGATGTATATATAGGGTCTAATAGTTTTGTGGACTTAGGTACTCCCACGTCCAGTTATCAGCTTGGTATCGGGATTGGGGGTTTTGTAGATGAGTTTTATGTAACCGGTATCAACACAATGGACAATTACTTTTATGGTGTTAGAACATTTACAAACAGTGGTCCAACGTTAGAAGATATTAATGATATTCGTGCTCCGAACGTCGGAAGCTTAGAAACTCTGTATGCTGTACTCCCCTCTCGGTTTAAAGATTTGGGGCAGGTTATGGTTGGTACTAGATTAAGTGATATATCAGACAGTATTAACACACAAAACAAATGGGAAGGTAAAAAAGTTTTTGATTCAACAGCAAACAAGCCTGTATACGCTACAGGATCAAACCCTAATTCAACATGGAATGATGGTGCAGGTGCTAACACACATTCACCATCTTAAATAAAGCAAACGGTAAATAAAAAGGTAACTACAATGTCCAATTGTATAAACACTAATCCAGTGTGGCAACGTCCTGCACACTGGAAAAACTTACCAGGTGAACTTGGTAAAACGTATAATTTCTTAAAAAAGCGTGATGTATCGCGTGATCCTCTATTCGTTCAATTGCGTTCTGTTATGGGGCGCAAGCGTGATTTTAAACGTTGCCGCAGAACATTTATGCAAGCAATGTTTGAGCTTATCTTAAATCGTCATGATCTTGTGACAGGCATTATTGAACTTAACCTTGAACAAATGGCTGAAGAATTATCATATTCAATTACTGAAGATGATAATGGTGTAAAGATAAAAACCAAATCAAAGGTTCCTGTTTGCCGCGTTAGCCGCTTTATTGATGATGTAATGATCCGCTTTGGCTTGGCTTATGTTCAATGTGATGGTGATAAAACAGGACGAACCGGAATGGTTTGGGATCGTACCAATGGAATATGGTTCCCTAAAATATTAGTGTTAACAGATCAGTTTTATAGAATATGTGGGGCTAACTTAGAAAGCCTTAACAATCAACGTGATCAGTTATTTATTGCCAAGCAAGAAGGTTTGATCACTGATGGTCAAATGCCAACTATTCGTGAACTTCGCCAATTAAAGAAAAACATGATCTTTATGAAAGCGTGGGAAAGTAGAAAGCATGGTGCAAGGGCTGGAAGAATAAAAGCTAAACTTGCTAATAAGTCAATTGATGATAGGCGTTATGATGTTGCACAGTCACTTATGAAGCAAGATCCTGATCAAATACACGATATGAGCTATGAGGCGTTTAGCAAGCTTACATGGCAGCGTATGAACGCTATAGGCGTTGATCTGTTTCATCAGTCAGACACTAAACACTAAATAAACTTTTGAAAAAGAACCTGATTTATTCGGGGGCTTTGTCACATCTAAAGAAAAGCAAACAGACTTATCAACACCAAAACAAGCAACAGGAAAAGTAAAAACTAAGGTAAAGCATAAGTTATGAAAAGTTATCCACAGGCAAAGGGTGAAAAACACCACTATTCACTGTTAAGTGCAAACGGGATTAAAACATTATCTGCACACAAGGAATTACTAAGCGCAAAACCACAGGTTCTATATTTAAGAAGTAATACATTGTTATAGTGCATCAATATTCTGTTAATAACGGTGATAACTTTAAAAAATAAAATGCCTAGCCATTTCCTAGCTTCGCTAGGGGCTAGATAAAGACACTTGTTGATATAGCCTTTTGTCATTCGACCACATAGGTTAGGTTTTATTATTATAGGGATTACCCTACGGGGTTGATGCTTCGCATCGGTTTAGCAACAAGGAGATAAATTTTATTTTTTGTGTTTCTTTGCTATACTAGTTTTGCTCCTAGGCTTATGCGGCTGAAGGTTTGGATTCAATCACCAAATGGAGCCTTGATTTTGATTGATAACCAATGATTGTAAGGTTGCACAAATGAAAAAAACTGATAATAAAATTCTTTCTGTTGCGGTTGCTATAATAGCCAAAGAGTTCACTGAACTTAAAGGTGATGTTCAATCAGCAGCATTAGTTGAAGCAAGCCAAAGAATACTTGAATTAGATAAGCAAGTTGAATTTGCTATTGAACAATTAGATATTCTTAAAAATCCTGAACTAAAAGCAAAGCATCATTTAGCGCGTGAAGCATCAAATCGTTTAAAAAGTGGTGATGTATGAACAATTCAAAATTAATAAATCAAGACAGTGGAAACGTTGAATACTATACCAACTATGAAATTATAGAATTGGTTCATAAAATGTTTAGTGAAATAGATCTGGATCCAGCTTCTTGTGAGTTGGCTAACACAACGGTTCAGGCTAAAGAATATTTCACTGAAGAACAAAATGGTTTAGAACAACCTTGGATAGCCGCTAAACTTTGGATGAATCACCCGTTTACCAAAGGTGAAAAAGCTTGTAAGCCGAAAAAAGGCCGTAAGAAAATTTGCAAGAAGAAAAATTGTATTCCAAAGTACAAGCAAGGCAATTTGATCACCAGGGGCCATTGTATAACTGAAGATATTCCAAGTAACCTTGATTGGATTGAAAAATTATTGTCTGAGCATTTAGTGGGTAACGTAAAAGAATCACTCAATATTACGTTTTGCAACAGTTCCGAAAAATGGTGTCAGTTATTATTGAACGCTGGTGTCACTTGTTTTATCAATGGTAGAACACAATACAATGATAGTAATGGTCACAAAACTAACCAAGTAACGAAAGGTTCAATTATTACTTACATTGGACCAAGAAAAGATTTGTTCAAAGAAGTTTTTTCATCGTTGGGAGTTATTAAGTAATGAAAAGCCTAATTCACATTAAACAAGATCAGTACATTGATTTATTAAACCCTAATTTTAGCAAAATAAAAATTGAAACTATCGCTTGGTCATTATCAAACCTTTGTCGTTTCAATGGTCATACCGCTGAATTTTATTCAGTTGCACAACATTCAGTGCTTTGTTCCTACTTGGTTCCTGATAATTTAGCTTATGATGCATTGATGCATGATAGTGCTGAAGCAATAATTGGTGACGTTTCAACACCACTTAAAAATTTACTTCCTGATTATAAAAAAATAGAAAGCATTATTGAAATTGCTTTATTCAAAACATTTGGGGTAAAGCACCCATTACCACCAGAAATAAAAACAGCTGATCTTACAATGTTGAAAGCTGAGCGTGATTTATTAATGCCTGGAACTGATGAAACATTTTATAACTTGGACCATATACCAATGAATAAAATATTACGAGTTAGTGAAGTGTGGGATCAAAAGCGTTCTTATGAAAGGTTTATGAATCGTTTTAAAGAGTTGGAAAGATAAAAGCCCGTAGCGATAAACTAAGGGCTTTGTTTTATTTATTAAGCTAAACCTAATATTTGATCGCTAATCCTTATCCCTTTATGTTTTAGGTATGAATTAAGAATGTTTTTAGGTAATTTAATCAAATTAGCTAGACTTAACCCGTTTAGTTCGTTAATCTTCTTTGTGGACATTGTTAAAACCTTAGTTGTTTTACAGCCCTGCTTACCACAGGGCTTTTTTCTTTCTAATGTTTACATAAATGTAAACCCCTAAACATTCCCTTGTTCTTTTTGCTCTATATAAAGCTTTGCACCTTCAGTAAATAATTCCTTCATTGAAACGTTATTGTCAGTACAAAAGTTCTTCCATATTTTCACTTGATCAGAAGTCGCTTCAAAATTTACTAACTTTTTATCCTTCGGCGAATTAGCCTTAAGCATATTTTTTTTAAAGCCACGCCTTGGCGCTTCACCTAATTTACTCATAATCTAAGCCTCTCATTAAAAATAATTCACATATTAATTGTTTAGCTTTTTTCTTAGGCCCAGGAAAAGAAACTTCAGTTAATACCTTACCTAAATTTAAAGCTTGCCTATAACATGGTTTATTGTTTATCACCAATTCAAGAAATTTAACATCGGTTTGTTTTAAATATTTAAACGCTTCACGCTTTTCAGCATAAGTGCCACTAGCATTACTAAAAACAATATAAATATTTTCACAAGGAACACCAGCATCCATTAATTCATAAGCTAAAGTAATATTTGGATCTAAATCATCCTTACTAAAGCCAGTGGGTATAAGCACTAGATCACTGATTTGTGATATAATACCTGTACTAAGGCTTGCTGTTGCTGCTCCATCAAAAACAGTGTGAAAATAGTCGTTAGATTCTTTCACGGCTTTTTTACCATCATTGATTGTTTTGAAATATAATGACGATTCATTGTGTATATCGTCACAGTTCGTTAAACGCATTTTAAGACGGTTTGCACTGGTTTGCTGGTTAGGATCTAAATCAATTAGTAAAGTTGATGATTTCCTATGTCTAGCTAACTCAACGGCTAATGTGGTTGCTAGTGCACTTGCACCAGTACCACCTTTTTGTTTCACAACGGCTATTTTCATTGTTAAGTACCTTTGGTTTGTTATTGTGAAACTAACTATAATATAAAGATTTAAAGAAATAAAGAATTAAAGGGGTTTATTTTGTCTTTTACTGTTGCATTGTCCGATAAGGTTATCAAAACGTATATTTCAAAAAGGGCTATTTTTGAGATAAGAGATCAATCATTACCGCTGATCTTTAGGTTTAGAACTGATAGAACAAAAGGTTCCTGGTATGGTTTGATTTTTAAGAATGGTGAAACACATTACCGTAAAATAGGTAACTGGCCCATTGTTTCAACATCAGCCATTAAAAAAGCATTGCCTGACATATTGGTTAAACTTCAAGTTAACTTACATGATTCAACGGCAACAGCTGTTCATTATACAATGGTTGATAAATTGCTCGCTTGGCATTTAGATCGCACAGAGAAAAACCCCAAGAAAAAACCGCAAACTAAAAAGAATACGGCTAATGCTATTAACAATCATTTATTGCCAACATTCAAAGATGTAAAAATAAAAGATCTCCATCATAGTTTTATTGATACTTTCTTTTATATGCCAATGCTTGAATCACATGAACCATCAACCATTAAACAAATATTCAGCGTATTAAAGAGCGCATTTAAACAGGCCAATGAATTAAGACTAATAAACGGCAATCCACTTTCTGAAATGTTATTTAAAGATTTTTGCAAAGAAAAGATACTTCCAAAAGATTCAGCGTTAAGCACTGTTGATGTTCCTATGCTATTAAGAAGTATTAGAGGTGATATTACCTTTGTTAAAATGTTAACGTCCACTATGTTGATGCATGGAACCAGAATAGGCGAAACTAGAATGATGAAGTGGCGTTATTTTGATATGACAAATAACACAATGACATTACCAGCCAGTATAACAAAAGGAGTATCACCAGCATTAGTTCTACCAATAACAAAGCGCTTCAAGCGTATGTTAAAAGAATACAAAACCTATCAAATAAGAACTATTGGCAAAAGTGAATATTTATTTCCTACACAAAGAAGTGATTATATTTCTGAAAGTGCTGCAAATGTAATGGTTCAGAAAATATCAAAACGAAAGTATACAGCACATGATCTTAGAAAGTTAGCCAGAACCATTTGGTTAGATAGTGGCGTTGATTATATTATTGGTGAAATGCTGTTAAACCATGCCTTATCAAAGCTTGATGAAACTTATATTAAGACACATGCATTTGAAAAGAAAAGGCAAGCATTAGAGAAATACCACGTCTACCTATTTAGTAAAGATTTAAAGAAATAAAGATTAGTTAGGGTAAACAAAACCATTCTTAGGTTCAAATAAATACCAATAAACTAAGTCACCAGTAACAACAACATTGATCCCTTCCCATTTTTTATTAGGGTTGGGATCATGAACAACCTTTCCTTCCCTATCAATTATTACCGCGTGACTAACACCTTCAAATGTTTTGCTTGGTACGACACCATAAAAGTAACCATCAATAGCATGAACACTATTTAAAGCCTTAAATGTTTCCCTGGTATCAGGGTGAGCATTAATAACACCAGAATATTCATATTCAACGCTTTCAATCCATTCAATGAACGGTATATGCCAACTATCTTCAGGCAATTCCATAACGTTAATTGCTTCACTTAATTCAACTTCAAACAAGCTTGCTAAAACAGCTTGCATACAGTTTCCTATACCTTTATCTATAACGGTTTGATTTACTTTGATCATCATGTAACCTTATTTAGTTTGTAGAATTTAGACCTATACAGTTGCTAGATCGTGTATAATGTAAAGCATTATTGTAGCATAGATATAATATAGGGTTTAGTTAAAACTCAACAGTTATCTAATAGGAGTATGGTGATATAGCAAAAAACCCGAAATAGTCCGATTTGTAAATTCGTTAATTTTGGCAAATGTGAATAAAGATCAAATTTCCAGTTAAAACCTATGCTACAAGGGTGTTGGGGGTTTAGGCTAAAACCCAATTTGTAAACGAGGCTTCGGTTTGTGAACACTAACATTTTATTTTGTATTCGTCCGAATTGTAGAAAACACTTGCAGTTTTCCGAAATGAGGACTAGTATTAGTGCAAATAGGCAGTAAAAACCTTTTTTCAAGAGGATTTGGTTAAAATGACGAATGAAGATTACAACAAGTGGATTGATGAAAATAATCTTACAACTCAAGAGGCTGGGTATATTTTAGGGTTAAAGAAAACACAAGCCTATAACCTGGTGAATGAAACTAGAGTTTTAAGCGGTAGAGTAGAGCGCGCAATTAAGCTGTTCAATTACCTACCAACCCCTAAACGTAAGGCTTACATCAAAATGATACGGTCTGAAATTAAAAAACTAAAAAGTGACAAATAATTCCACACTTCGGAAAAGGTTTACAAATCGGAATTTTTAACAAAAACTGAAAAAAACGCAAAGTGCGAATTTTCCACAAATAGAACTAAAAAAGGTAGTGATAATGTCCAAGTTAGAACTAATGAAGATTGCTTTTAACCACTATAAAGAGTTAAGAGAATTATCAATAAGTAAGCGCCAATTTGAATTGATTCAGTATTTGGATGGCAAAAAAGCAACCAGCCGCGATATAGCAGATCAGTATTTCATTTGTGTTCAGAATGCTTCACAACAATTAAACAATCTTTTCCGTAAAGGATATTTAGTGCGTGAAGAAATAAATGATAAAACTGGTGGTTATATCTTTGAATACACTTCTAACCCTGAATTATTTGATCACAAGCAAAAATGCCCTTGGCCTGATTATGCAGGTAATGAATTATTTGATGGTGATATTATCAAGCATCCTGATGGTGAATCAGGAATTATTGAATATAGACCAGGTGAAGAAACAATTCATCGTCAATGGGGCGTGAACTATGGTGATAATAGTGTTGCGTTATTAAGTTTACAGATTGGTGACAGAGGCCAAGCGGTAAAGGTGGTTCAAAATGTCAGCTAAAGTTTTCTATCACATGAAGTTAACACCAACTGAAGGTGGTTTATCAATATGGACAGATAAATATCATTCTGTTCATGAAACTGAATGCTTTCACTTTTGTATTGCTGAATGGCAGTGTGGATATGCAAATGTTTCAATTCAAGATGGTGAAACAATGTATCAGTCACTTAAAAGGCGTGGTGTTAAATTAAAGCGTATAGCTAAAATAAATAGCCGCTTTGCTTTTGATACTGAACAAAAAGCTTATGATCAATTAGTTTTCCTTAAAAGAAAGCAGTTGGGCCACTTACAACGAGATATTGAGTTTTTGAAAGCTTTCATGGAATTCAATAAAGAAAATGGGTTTGATAATTTAAAGAAAGTTCACAGTCAGGTTTACGTTCCTGATACTAAAGATTTAGTTAATGAACACTATTTATTTGATTAATTAATTAATTGAACTGTTGCACTATATACAACAGTTTAGTATTCCGAATAGTTCAAAGGTGGAATCATGATTGAAAATATAGCGATAGGTTTTTTACTGTTTTTATTGTTTGTTGGCTTACTGTCTCTTTACATTGGGTTTCACTTTAAATTTAAAGAAGAACGCAATCTTGAATTAAATCCATGTTCTTGTTGCAAGCAGTTAGCAATAACAACTTGCTTACCATTTACAGGAAGTGCGCGGTTCTGCCCTTCATGCGCTAACAAAATAAAGAATGGTTAACATGTGTGAAGATTTTGATGATGTTGGTACTTGTCCAAGATGTGGTGAAGATTCAACAGGTGTAAGTGATGTTTGTCATAATTGCCGTGAACAAGATTGGTTGGATAGTGAAGAAAGTCAACCTTTCACACCATTCGGTTAGTAAACTAACCATAACGCAATAAGGGTTTATAATGTCCGAGCAAGAAAAGTTTTACAGGGTTGTTGATGGTTATTGTACCTTTTGTCATGGTCACGACGAACACAATCCTGATTGTATGTTAGATAGAAAGGTTTTAGGTGCTGATATGGCTAAACCTGGTGCAGACAAAACAGCGTTCATGATTGGTATTAATGGTCAGAATTTTGAAGTTTGTGAAGAAATTGCTGAACAATTCAGTAAACATATTCGCCAATTAAAATCACGCGAACAAAAGCTTTATGAATTAGAAGCACAAATGCAATCAAATGATGATGCACATTTACAGGTTATTCAAAAGTGCAAAGAAGCTATTCAATTAATTTACTCGCATCGTGGTGAAGATGAATTAGTTCAACAAACATTTGATCCATTACTACAAAACACATTAAACATTTATTAGGGGTTTGTATGCAACAAGTACAAGATAAGTTAGATTTTCCAGTTGAAGTTATAAGTGATTCAGAATTACATGATCGCTTTGCTAAGTTAGAGCGTGAAGCTGATGAAAGCTTAGTTGGTTTACTTGGTGTTGAAAGGCCATACCAGAACGTTGTCAAAACCATTCCTTCACAAGATGAAATGATTTCAACAGCTAGTGATTTTATAAGTGGTATTCGCTCAACATCATGCAAATTCACATAAAGAAATAAAGATTTCTTTAATTCTTTAATTGGTTGTGCTATAGTGTTTGTAATTCAACGACACAAAGGTTTAGCAATGGCAAAGTTAATGTTTATCAAAACGAAAGCTGGTTTACTTCCACATACTGAAGCAGACAAAGAAGTTTATGATAAGTGGAAGTTAGGCGGTGTTATCTCTGTTGATTGTAAGCAGGTAAGAAACCCAAACTTTCACAAAAGGTTCTTTAACTTGTTAAACCTTGCGTTTGATTACTATGAACCTAGTTCTGGTGTGTTAACGAATGATGAAAAGAACATATTAAAAGAAGTGTTTGTTGAATTAGATAATCAATCAAATAATTCTGGTGTTCTTTTGGATTGGGGCCGTGAATTCATCAAGGCAACAGCTAAAAAGAGAACAAGCCAAATACAAAACATTCAAAATGCTTTTGATCCGTTTTGGGAAGATATGGTTGTTCAAGCTGGTTACTATGATGAAGTAAGAGTTCCAAGCGGAATTAAAAAGGTTAGGCGTTCAATATCATTTGCTAAAATGGATGAAATTGAATTTAACAGCCTTTATAAAGCTGTATTTAATGTATGTTGGCGGTTTGTTCTTAGTCGTTCATTTAAAGATGAAGCTGAAGCACAGAATGCAGTTGATCAATTACTAAGTTACACAGGTTAATAATATGAAAGATTTAATTTTTGCCACAGTTTCAACTGTACTTTGTTGTGTTGGCTTTAACGTCACCGCTTCATTTGTTATTTTGGCTTGGGTTATAAACAAGGTTTAATTATGAGTGTAACTTATAGCGAATTAGCAACAAAAGCGGATAAAGCCTTTCATGCTCGTTGTAGGCGTGAACTAGGTACTTCACGTTATATGGAGTTAGTACCACTAGCGCGTAAAGCATTTGAAGAAGGTTTAAAATGGCCTAATGAAGTTCAACGTAATAATAGAGCAATGCGTTTAGCTAACCAGGTATTTTCAGCTGAATTATCTAAGGTGAACAAATGATACCTAAAAACAAAACACCAAAACTTACGCCTTATGAAAAGGCAAAGGCCGCACAATATAGGCAGCGTGAACGCAACCTTGCCAAAGTTAAAAGTCCTGAGTATAAAGCTATACAATTGGAAAAAGCCCGTAAGCAGCATTTAAAGAAAATTGAACGAGCTATGCTATATAAGCCAACTAAAAATAAGTTTTCTAAAAACAAGCAGCACTCACCAGATGAAAAGGCGCACATTAAAAAGGTTGTTGCTCTTGGTTGTATTGTTTGCAGAAACATGGGGGTTGAGCAATTACCATGTGAAGTTCATCATATAAATTCTGGTGGTATGGGTTTAAGGTCAAGTAATTTTGAAATTATCGGTCTATGCTCAATACATCATAGACTTGGTGGTCATGGTGTGGCAATTCATGCAGGTAAAGAAACATTTGAAGCGCAATTTGGTACTGAAATTGAATTATTAAAGCAAGTTAATGGTTTGTTATAGCCTTTAGGCTAACCGCGCTTGCGGATTATGAGCGCAAATATTACAACGAATAAATAAGGTAGAAAAAACAATGAAAGATGAAAAACAACCAGCTGTAGCAAGTCCGATTGAGCCTGTTGTTAGTTTGCCTATTTATAAAAGCAATGCAACAGAAGAGCAGCGAGAAGAAAAATTTAAGTTTTTATCATTTCAATTAGCAATGATAAAAGAACAGGCGGGATGGGGTATGGCAGCAGATAAAACAACAGTTAAGTGCGGTTGCCATAAAAAAATAAAGCTGATTTATGCTTATAGATGTTTATATTGCCAAGTTTGGTATTGCAAAACCTGTGCTGAAGAACATTTTGGCGCAAAGGCACACTAACCTCGTTTTAGGCTGCTGACAAAAGGCAGCGAGGAACGAGTAAACTGTTGGCAGTCTGACCTGAAAACCTTGTTATGTTGCACGAATTAAATACAGGAGAGTAAAATGCACTACGAAAACGAAAGGCTAGCAGAGTTAGAAAAAGAACAATTAAAACCTTGGTTAATGCACGGTGATTGCCTTGAGCGAATGAAAGAAATACCTGATGGTAGTGTTGATATGATATTGACAGATCCGCCTTATGAAATAAGTAATTCTGGTGGTGGCATGATGGATAGAGATAACCGCGACTTTATACGAAACATTGATAAAATGGGAATGTGTAAAAGTGGCTTTGATGTAACTGGTTTTCTTGATGCTTGTTTAGATAAGTTTGATCACAAGCAAAAGTTTTGTGGCGTGTTCTTTTGTAGCATGAAGCAACTATCTAGTTATATTTGTTGGGCAGAAAGCAATAAATTACAAGTTGGCGTTGGCGTTTGGCATAAATCCAACCCAGCACCACTATGTAATTTTAAGTATTTAAACGATGTCGAGTATTGGGTTTATATAAAAGGAAATAAATCTAAGATTCTTGGTAATTACCATAGCAAAAGCATGGTTTACAGCTCGCAAATAAACAAGAAAGATAAAAAGCTTTATGGACACCCAACAATAAAACCTGTTGAAATATTAGAGAGGTTTTTAACTAACCATTCTTTAGGTGGCGCAACAATTCTTGACCCATTTATGGGTAGCGGCAGTACGGGGGTAGCTTGTAAAAACCTAAACCGTAAATTTATCGGTATAGAGTTAGACGAAGAATACTTTAAGATTGCGCAAGATAGAATTAGTGCAACATAACCCTTAGCTAAACGGCAATTAACTGCCACGAATAAATAACTTGGAGATATAAAAAAATGAACTTAATTAAAAATAGCAAACTGTTAATTGTCCTTTTGAGCGTGTTGTTAGTTTCGCTTTCTGGGTGTGGGGAGACAGAAAAACAGTTAAAAGAAAGACAGGAAATATACATTAAAAGGGCAGAGGATAGAATAATGCTTTTTGAAAAGTGTATGAATTTAGCAGCTAATAACTCAAGACAGGGTGATGATGATGTATCTGATTTAGTTGATAGTTGTGATGATTTTGCTTATTACACATCAAACCAATTGAATCTAAAAGCAAACTAACACGTTGTTATCTAGACCGTGCAAGGTATAAATTATGTACAGACTAACCAAACGAGCTAAACAAAACAGAGAAAGAGCCGCTACAATGGGGCGTAAATCTCAACAAGTACAAG
>UEXM01000519.1_pt1 | contig 40259 bp, 59 predicted proteins | sample 1796661 | NCBI WGS metagenome assembly UEXM01 (sample SAMEA4772469, study PRJEB27181) | metagenome | reverse complement strand
CCTTCACTTTCTGTCTGATCCTCGATTCGTCCTTGCTCATCTCTCACCTTATAGCTAATTAGCGTTCCGTTAAAATACCTAACTAATTCTACTACATCTGGTCTTTCTAGCAAATCGATAACTTCTGAGGGTAAAACCTCCCGACATTTTTTTACTAATTTATACATATCTTCTCCTACTTTTGTCAGAGCTCTTGACAAAACTCTGACAAAACTATCAACACCTCTCTAAGCACTACTAATACAATAAATAATTATATATATTTTATTATATTTATACCTATATATATACTTTTGTCATACTTTTTCTTACCTACCCTTTTCTTTTACGATTATGAGGTAAATATGAGGGTTATTTTAAGGGTATCCTGACAAAATGACAAAACGCCTAAAGTGCATTCTTATCACGTTTCCAGCTGTCAGAGACTTCTGACACTCTGACAAAACTATGCCAAATATAGCCAAATTCGACCCAAAAGGGGGTACTTTTGTCAGAAAAGTGTGACAAAACTATTCGGGATCTTTTTCTTCTGTTAAGAACTCTGGGGTAAAAACGATTTCTTTTTCTAGGCCAAACTCTGCGTTGAGGATGTCGTCTATTTTTCTAACGCCTTCTTCGACCGATTTCGCGTAATTGAGAGTTTCTGTTACGCCGTAAGTAAAGATAAGTAAGGCGGTAAACTCTGCGTCGGCTCCTCTAGATATGAAATCTTCAAAGAGGGTATCGAGTCTGCGTCGACCTTCTTCGATGGTGGGTGGGCCTTTATCCATTTTTACTATCTTCATTCAAATAGTGTAGCTTATAAATCTTCGTATGGGTATAACCAAATGGGTGTGTTTTCTCCAACGTAAGCGCCAGAGACGTTAAATTCAAAATATTCTATGGCTTCTATCTCGCTCATGTCGTGATCTTTGATAAGAATATCAATGCACTTATTGGCGTCGTAGATTAATCTTTGGCCGCTGGTTGCGATATCGTCAGCCATACCAATAATGGCCTCGTCAAATCCGTCTGCTTTTAACATATGATCTCCAATAAAAGGTGAGGTGTGTATCGTTGCAAGACTACACCTCAAAGTCCCTGGAGGCGAGGATGAATAAACCCCGCCGCAACTGCACTTCTATTGTTTATACAAGCCGAATGATTGCCTGTTCGCGATTAGCGAGGGGGTTCTTGAGAATGAATATACCCATCCCAATAGTCCTCTAATAAACTTGGCGTGTATAAAATATTAAGCTTTCGCATCTCCTTTGCAAACTTTTCAAAAGAATCGCAAGAAGCTGAAACACATTCAGCGTCCTCTTGCATCCCTATTAAGAAATCTCCAATTCTACTCATACCTTCTCCTATATCTTTTTGATGTAGTTACTACTACTAATTATTTCTGCAAACGCCACGCCGATAACTTTGTGGAGTTTACCCTCTAACAAGAAAGCCTGTCTTTCAAACTCCTCTTGTTCCTTTGCTGTCATCTGATTCCAATCAACAATGACATCCTCTGGATTCTTGACAACTTGATTGACCCAAGCAATAACCACGTCAGACAATTCATGTTTGACTTTGGTTCTGACTGTGACTTTTTTGCCTTGATACTCAACCATGCTAGTGCGTCTTAACTTTTCTCTTTTCGACCTCGGCCAAATTATTAACCATGTCGATCAAGCGATCCTTGTCAGATTCTATCTGTTGCAAGGTTGCGTCTGGGTTAGAAATCTCAAGGCCAGCTGATTGCAAATAAACTTTAATGATCTGGCATACCAGTTGTTGTAAGTAATCTCTGGTGTGGTCCACGTAATCTGACATCTTTTTATCTATCGTCATTTATGTTCTCCAAAATAAATATACCCTTAGTATATCAAAAGGTGTTTACAAAGCAACTGAAATTTTATACTATTAATAAAACAATTAATCGAGGAGAAGATTATGCCAATGACAGAAATAGATTTTATAAGGGAGGGGATGAAAGCTTTACAGCCAGGATTGCCATCTCCCAAGCATACTGCGGATGTAGAAGATGACATGCAATCAACTGAAAGGTTGAGCAAGTTTGTTGAATACATTCGTCAACATCACCCAGCTTTATTTGAGCATGCTTATAAAGAGGCGTCTAAATAATGCTTGAATTTCTTTTTTGGGTTTTGGGAATAATGGCCGCCTGCTTTGTGGGTGCCTTGCTTTATCTTATTTGGGTAATGAATAAACATTTATGAAAGAATTAAAGAAAGAGCGAGAAGTTTTGGTGGGAGCTACATTCTATGTAGACAAGGTAGATCCAAACGCTGAAGGCCTACCAGATTTATTGAGAGATAAGTTCGAGCAAGAGGTAGATAGAAACAAAATATTTTTTAGCATTTGCATTCCAGGGGATAACAATCAAATAGATTTAGAAAAACTAGCAGAAGAAAACAACGATTTAAGACATCAAGTTAAATTTTGGCAAGATTTATATTTAAAGGCTATTGACCCAAAGTGAGAAAATGTCCTATATGCAAGGAAACAAAAGAATTGAACTCAGCAAACTTTCCCAATAGAAAACTAAAGAAAGCTCCGCCTTTTCGGTGGGAGTGTAAATCTTGTTACAACGAAAATAAAAGAAACAAACCGTCTTATTGGGCACATAAGAAGTTGTCTGGAGCAAGGCGCAGAACTTTAGACAGAGGTTGGCCACCCTGTACCCTTAAAGCCCAAGACATTTGGGATGTATGGCCAGAAGATTTTAAGTGTCCAGTTCTTGGTATTGAGCTTGTGCATGGATATGAAAATAGATACAACTCTCCAACCTTAGAACGAATAGATAACAATAAAGGTTATGTTATGGGGAACATTCTTATTGTTTCTCATCGGGCCAACTGTATTAAAAACGACGGCACTTGGCAGGAGATAATGGCAGTTGCAGAATTTTATAAACAACTAGAGGAAAAAGACAATGGCAAAGACTTGGATTAAAGAAAAAATACAAAGTGTTAAAAAGAAAACATCTATTGGCGACTCAAGGCTTAGCCGAGGCGCTGGAACTAACAAACGCAAAACGCGTAAAAAATATAGAGGTCAAGGCAAATGAGTACGATACCAAAACCAAGTGCAAGAAAAATATTAGATCAATTGCATGAAGATGATTCCTCGATGATTTGGTATTTATTGTTATCTGCATATGCAATAAAAACGGGAGATATACCTAAAGCATATAAAACCACGCCAAGAGGTTATACATTTAATGCCTATGATTTTGACATAGATCATTTAAACCAAAAAGATATAAGAAATCTTTTGAGGAGGATAGACAAATGAGAGGTGTAAATTATCCATGTGGCTGGTTTGACGTTGAACAATTACCAGGGGGATCAAGAGAAAATGACTCAGTATAAAAAAAGTGTAGAGAAGCAAAGAAAGAAACTTCAAGCTGAAGAAGATGATAAAAAAATAGTTTGGTATGAATATCAAAAAGGCGCTGGAGAACATTTTAGAAAATTAAAATATGCAAGCGGTAAAGAAACTAAAACTAATTTTGCAAATAAAGATGAAGAATAAAAAGGCTAAAACAATTAACAGGCTTGATCGAATTATGAAGTCTGGCAAGTTATCTAAAGTTGTAAAGAAAGTTTTTCCTAAAAAGAAAAAGAAGTAAATGCCGTTAAGAGACTATCAACAAGAAGCTCTAGATGCTTTAGAAAACTATATTGCTATAGAAGACGGCAATCCTTTGGTTGTTATGCCAACAGGCTCTGGTAAGTCTCATGTGATTGCAGACTTTGTGCTGCATATGAATGAACAAAAAAAACAAAAAACTTTAATTGTTTCGCATGTTAAAGAAATACTTTTTCAAAATTATGAAAAGCTACAAGACGCTTGGCCTTATGGAGATATAGGTTTATATGGCAACAGTTTAGGAAGCAGAGATACAGATAACGATATTATCTATGCTCAGCTTCAATCAGTTTGGAACAAGGTAGATCAACTCCCCCTGTTTGACCTGCTCGCTATTGATGAAGCGCATCTTGTTCCAAAAGACGGCGAGGGAATGTACCGCTCCCTCGTTGTCGCCCTTAAAGAACGCAATCCAAACTTACGCGTGGTTGGCTTTACTGCTACCCCCTACAGACTTAACTCTGGAATGTTGACTGAAGGTGAGGGATCTATCTTTGATGATGTGGCAATAGATTTTGGTAGCGGTGATAATTTTATTCGGTTGATTGATGACGGCTACTTATCACCTCTAGTAACTAAGTGTATGGATACTGAATACGAGTTAGAAGATATAGGTTTGAGAGGTGGAGAATTTATTCAAACAGACTTGCAGGCTAAGATGAACGATAGCGGCCGAACCAACAAAGCCATGCAAGAAGTTTTAATTAAAGGCGCAAATAGAAAACAATGGCTAATATTTTGTGCTGGTATCAATCATGCAGAAATGGTCAGCGGTATTTTAAATGCCAACAATATAGCCTCTCGCGTGGTAACGGGAGATACCAATCAGCTACAAAGAGATAAATTAATAGCTGATTATAAAAAAGGAGAAATTAGAGCTTTGGTTAATTGCGATGTTTTAACAACAGGTTTTGATGCGCCAAATACAGATTTAATTATAATGCTAAGGCCTACACATTCACCAGGCTTATATGTGCAAATGATGGGTAGAGGCATGCGTATAGCAGAAGGCAAGAAAGATTGTTTAATTCTAGACTTTGCCAAGAATATTGAACGTCATGGGCCAATCAATCAAATAGCGCCCAACCAAAAAGGTAAGCGCAAAAAGACGGGGGAAGCTCTGGTCAAGAGCTGTCCAGAGTGTAAGTCATATGTACCCAAAGCTGTAACCACCTGCCCAGATTGTGGCTATGTCTATCCTATGCGTAAGCTAGAGTTAGAGCTGGTCGCATCTAAGTTAGATATTATTTCTAAGACAGCTAAGAAAGAACGCTACGATACTAAGGTTATCAATATGTGGTTTGGTAATCATCAGAAACAAGGCAAGCCGTTGCCTGTACTTAAAGTCAGCTACAAGACGCCCAATAAGATTATTAGTGAGTACATCTGCTTTGAGCATTCGGGTTATGCAAGAGAGAAAGCTGTGACTTGGTGGAACAAAATGGTAAGTGGCGACAGCTTACGCAGATCTCCGCCCTCTACAGTAGACGAAGCTTTGTTTAGACAAACAGAAGTCAACAAACCAGATTTAATTAAAGTCGATTATTCGGGCAAGTTCCCCAATATCGTCAATCATATTAGAAATGCTAAGTAAATCAATTGTTATCACATACAACCTTGCAATTTCAAATGACATTGACTGGAAAATTTTTAGAGAATGTTCTTTTAAAATTATGGGTGGCGAAGAAATAGAAGGCATGACATACGAAGAATACAAATTAAAAAAACCTTGGCCTATAAAGAAAAATGCAGATAGGTAAACCAACACGCTGTTATCCATTTAGGAAAGAGACGGGAGATTTTATGTTTATACCTTATGACTATACAGAGGCAGAATTAAAATATGTTGGTGGTGGTAGAGATACCTTAGAACAAATAGAAGATTTTTGGGATTCGATAGGAAACCCTATGTATAACAAGCGACTGTCTTTTGAAGACAACATGCTAAACTTATACAACAAGTTGCGGTATTGGCCTCATCCAATGCTTAATGATAGTGTCGTGCAAACGATGATTTTGGAGTATGAATATGATAATAGAAGAACTAAAAGAGTTTGAGTCTGAGCAAAAGGGCGACACCCTGGTGTTCTCAGATATACCTAACCCTGTTTACCATGCAGGTGTTGGAATTAGTAGCAGTAAAATTAGAGCCTTTGGTAAATCGCAACTGCATGCGGTTGAAAGAATACAAGAAACAACGCCTGCTATGAACTTTGGTACAGCGGCCCACGCTTTGCTAGTAGAAGGTGAGGAAGAGTTTAATAATACTGTTGCAGTAGTAATGGGGTCTCCCTATACCAATGCCAACAAAGATCTGAAGAGAGAGTATGAAGAGCGCGGCCTGACAGTTATCAAAGAAACAGAGATGAAAGCAATTAAAGGTATGAAAGAACATATGATTGATGAAGGCAATATCTACCTTAACGCTGAAGGCAAAGTAGCAGAGGCTAGTTTCTATTGGTATGAAGGCGATGTTCTTTGTAAATGCAGACCAGATGTTATCTGTCCGCCAGTCCAAAGCCCGTACCCAGATAATGCTATATGTGTAGTGGACTATAAAACAACCCAATCATGTGATCCAAAAGAGTTTGCTTATTCAGTTAAAAAATACGGTTATGATATGCAAGCTGCTTGGTATCGCAGGGGTATGGAGAAAGCTGGTTTTAAGTTAGATGAGTTTGTTTTTGTGGCGCAAGAAAAAGTCTACCCATACGCATCTAAAGTATTTATTATCTCAGAAGAGCAGATGAATCTTGGTTGGGAAAAGATGGAAGGCTTCTTGGAGCTTTACAAAAATCACTCAGAAGGCGGCCATCTATCTGTTTATAACTCGCCGAATATTGTTACTTTAACTTTGTAAAAATGTACGACAAAAGAACTTCTATTGATTATAAGTTTAGAGAAGATATATCTCTTGCTGAGTTAAAAGATTATATAGACAGCACCTACGATCAGCACTATGCCAAGGGCAAGTACCAGGCGACGGATATGATTGTAGATGCTGGTTTTGGCGAAGGTTTTTGTATTGGCAATATAATGAAATATGCCATGCGCTATGGCAAAAAAGACGACAAGAAAAAGGAGCTTCTTAAAATCATTCACTATGCAATGATTGCTCTGTACGTCAACGATTAATAAAAATTATGCTAGGATTATAGGTATGTTATTTCCTAGCATCCCTCAATATCTGTGCGTCTATGAGATAGACAGCAACCTTCATATGGTTGTATTGCAGGCCAGAAACTCTGATACCGCAGAGCTATTTGCTTTGTTGCGTTCTATGGAAGAAAGCTCTGATTATACGTTTGGAAAAATTTTAGACGTTAGTGAGATAGATCCCGCCCATCATATCAGTCTAACCATTCATTAGAGTGCTAGGTAGGTATATTCGTATCTAAATGGGGGGAGATAATACCCTTTGGGCGCCCTAGCAACACCCTATAATTACAAGCTCGGTTTAGCTGGAGCTTTGGCTTCAGAAGTTCCTTCTGTTACCCAAGCTGGAGTGTCGTCTGCTTGTTTAGGCGACATCTTTTCCAACGGCTTGAAACCCTTGATATTGTTTTTATCATCGGGATAATCTGGATTTTTACTTTTCTCAATGCCAAAAGTACAAATCACTTTGTTGCCAACCAACTCTCCAGCATTTGCTGGTGGGTTGTCTTTTCTACCTAACGCTTTGACTAAGCCAGAAAATTTCCTAGAGGCTATTTCTCTAACCATTTCTTGCTTTTCAGCATCGCTATGTTTGTACCATAGATTTAGATTATCTCTTGCAATCCAACCTTTGTACTTTTCACCACATACTTTAACTTCTAACCTAAGATAATCATTGCCATTGCTTGAAGTAGTCTTCTCGCATGTGCTTATCTCTGTTAGGTAGTCCCCTTCTGGAATAGTGGATTCACCACTACCACCAGATTCAAAATCAAACTTGACGTCTGCAAAATCGCTCATTATTTTTCTCCTTTTGAAAATCCAAGTTTATTAATAATATATGTCAAGTTAGGCTCTTCAAAAGAATCTAGCTTGCCACTCCTATCCTTAGCAATATAGTTATCACCAAGAACTGTTTGCAACCAACGATTGGTTACTTTTTTTCCTTCATCATTTTCTTCGGTGAAAGTCCTAAGACATAACACCTCATCAAAGAAGTAAGGAATTTGGGTAGGTAGTTTAGCACCAACCATCATGGGTTGATAATGAAACATACCTGTTGATTCGTCACGTAATTTATCTTCTTTAGCAACAAAAATAACGTGCATTTTAAGATCTCTAAATCTTCGCATCGTTCTTGTCATTACTGTAATTACTTCGCCATAAGCCTGCCGAGGATCTTTGGACCTTGCCTTTTCTTGTGCTAGTAAAAGCTCAGACATCTCAGTTACGCTATCTAAACAAATAGTGTCGTAATCAAGTTTGCCATTTTCTAGCATCTCAGCAATCTCTTCAATCTCTGAGGCTTCTTTAACTTCAATAGCAGTAACATTGGCTGCATCTTTAATAGACAGTAAACCAGCTTCCATACTAATGATTAAAGTTTTTCCAGGTGAGGTTGCAAGCGAGGTTGTTTTACCAGCTCCAGCTGCGCCATACATTAAAATCTTAGCACCTTGATTTTCAACCAAGTCACTAGGACTTTTAATTCTACTTAAAATATCAGACATTTAATCTTCTCCGTTTTATTTAAAAATACTATTTTAATTTATTTTAATATGAATTACAATGTGTGAACATTAAATATTTAACGGAATGTAAAATGAGAGAAGTAGACCAAAATCAATGGAGAGTGAATTATCTCTGGAGGTTGAAAAACCTAACCAATGAAGAGCTTAAATCATTTAAAACCAAAAATCTAGAACCTGAACATAAGGAGAGGGAAGTGCAAAGAATAACTTTAAAGAAGTATATAGAATTTATTGGAACAGAACCTGCGGCAGAATTATTTGACTGCTCAGCAGCATCAACCAAAGCTTGGAGGTATGGTTTAAGACAGCCTTCAATTAAACAAGCTAAAAAAATTATTAAAGCATCTGGCGGTAAGCTAGACTTCGAGTCTATCTTTGGTCCTATTGAAGAAAGTAGTGAAAGTTAAGAGTGTTCAATTTACAAGTAACAGCGCAAGACTCTGCGTTGGACTTAGCTCTGGCTTATGCAGAATACGGCATAAGCGTAGTACCACTACATAGACACAATAAAGTTCCGCCCAAAGAATTAGGGGGGTGGCAAAAGTTTCAAGAGCGACAGCCGACGACGGAAGAAATAGAGAAATGGTTTAAAGGGCGAGATGATTTAGTCGTCGCTTTGGTCTGTGGCAAGTTTATTGTTATAGATGCAGATACGCCTGAAGCGGTAAATTGGTGTGAGGCCAACTTACCAGTAACACCTTTTAAAGTAGCAACAGGCAAAGGTGTCCACTATTATTATAATAATCCAGAAAACTTTACTACTTGGGTGGCTAAGCGAACTGAGGGCTATGACCCAGCTAAGCTAATTGATATTAGAGGTGTCGGGGGTTTGATTGTTGCTCCGCATAATATTCATGCAACAGGTGCTATCTATACCCCTACAAGAATTGAAGATTGGGATCTAAACGATATTGATGACTTACCAAACCTAACTCAAGAGTTATGGGTAAAAATAACTGGAGTTGAAAAGGTTAACGGCAAACCAATAGCTGCGCCTTTATCTATTGATGGTATATCAGAAGGTGGTAGAAATGACCAAGCCGCTAGATTAGCTGGCTATTTAATAGCTAAAGGTTTAAATACAGAGTTTACAGAGTTTTTTGTTCAGTCTTGGAATGAGCAAAATACCCCACCTTTATCAGCAAGTGAAATATCTACAACAGTTAATTCAATACAAAAAACTCATGACAGAAAAAACCAACAAGCTCCAGCTTATATATCAACAACCAAGAATGTAAATGAGCCTGTCAATCTTTTCTCTCCTCCAGGAGTATTAAAAGATATTTACGAATACTCTGAACAGATAGCGCATATATCTCAACCAGCTATCAGCATGCAAGCAGCTTTGTCTTTGGGTTCAGTAGCCTTGGGTAGAATGTATAGAACCAATATGAATAACTTTGCGTCTTTGTTTTTTATGTGTATTGCTAAGTCTGGCCAAGGTAAAGAAAATGTTAAAACAGTCGTTGAAACTATTTTGGATCATGCAGAGTACAGCGATTTAATGGCAGGAGACGGCTATACATCAAGTGGCGCTATTTACAGTTTACTTAGATATAAACCAACTCACATAACTGTAATGGATGAGTTTGGTAAAAGATTGGAAAGTATATCTAAGTCATCTAACTCTAACAAAGAAGATGCGTTACAAATACTTATGGAGACTTGGGGAAGATGTCATGGTGTTCTAAGACCAGATAACTATTCAATGATGACGCTGACCAATAAACAACAAAAAGAAGTATTAGATAGATCAACGATTAAACCTGCAATTACTTTGGTCGGTATGAGCGTGCCTAAAAACTTTTATGGAGCGTTATCAACAGGTCGTATTGTTGACGGATTCCTTAATAGGTTTATTGTTGTTGAATCGCATGTACCAAGAACTGTTGGCAAGATGGTGGCTTTTGTTGAGCCGCCTCAATCAACCTACGATTGGGTTTCTCATGTTAGACAGGTTGACAATGAAATGGAGCAAATATCTAGAGACAACGCTGAAATGGATTTTAAGCAAAGGGTTGTAAAGTTTGACGATGATTCTAATGCTTTGTTAGATAGTTTAGCCTACAGGCTTGTTGAGCAACAGAATGCTTTGGAGAAAGAAGGCTTAGAAGTTTTGCTGTCTAGAACTAGAGAGAAAGCAATGCGTTTAGCTTTAATCGGGGCTTTGGCGGATGATAGAAGAACTAAAGTTATTAAAGGAGATATAACTCAATGGGCAATAGATTATGTTTATTACTACGATCAACTGCTAATAGAAAACTGTAAAGATAAAGTTGCAGGTTCTGAAATGGAGGGACGTATTAAACAAATACTTAGCTTTATTAGATCGCAAGGGGAGTGGGGTATAAGTAAGCGTGATATTGATAGACGTGAAATATTCAGATCAATGAAGTCATACGAAGTAAAAGAAATTATAGAAAGACTGAAAAACTCAGGGGAGATACAAGAAAAAGATTTAAGAGCAAAAGGAACTGGACGACCAACCAAACGTATTGTTGCGATTGATCCAGAATTTTTTAATGAAGATTGATAGACTGGCTCTAAGAGAAAGTCTTAGCGATGTGGCTGTTGGCGTTGTAATAGCTTTGCCCTTATCTTTTTTTGTTCTTAACATGTGCAATTATTTTAATGTTAGCTTGTTAACCACATCTATTATTCAAACAACAGTATTCACACTCGTTGCAATTATTCGCAAGTATTGTGTTCGTATTGTATTTAAAAAGGGAGAGATCAATGGATAAGCCAAAACCAAAAATGGAAAACATCAATGACCAAAAACGCGAAGAACGCGTGGCTGGTTTTATAGAAGGCCTTTGGAATGTTAGATGTCATAAACTACCAGTTAGTTATGGTTTGGATTACTGGTGTGAATCAAAAGAAGTTTCTTTTTGGCTAGAAGTAAAATGCAGAACTTTTGGTATTGAAAAGTATGACACTTTATTACTTTCGGCTAGTAAATTAAGAATGGGCTCAGCCTTGTCTTTGGCAACCAACCAGCCGTTTGTAATTGTGTATGCAATGACAGACAGCGTTTACAGTCATACCTGGAAAAGGGATCACATATACGATGTAAGATTTGGTACAATTGCAGAACCTATTTATGAAGAAGATTCAGAACCTTACATTCATTTCAGCAAAGATGAGCTAGAGTGTTTGTCTCCTCATCCATTAGGTTTTGACAGAGAGGAAATGGGATTAGTAAAAAATTATAAAAAGGAAAAGTAATGGAAGACCCAACAGAAAAACTTTATGACTATAAAGGTTGGTTTTGGGATCATGTAAACAAAAGAATGTATCGCTGGCATGAGCTAGAGCTACTAATGAAAGAAAGAACTTTAAAGGAGAAGAACAATGCCGATCAACTCAAGAACCAAGGGAGCGACGTTTGAAAGAGACGTTGCTAAAATATTAAACGAGTTTTTTGAGTCTGAAGGTATTGACTATGTTTGTAAGCGTAACCTAGACCAATATCAATCCAAAGATCTTTGCGATATAAATATTCCTCATCACGCTGTAGAGTGCAAGTTTTACAAAGAAGGAGATTGGTATCAACAAGGGTGGTGGGATCAAGTGTGCAAAGCGACAGATGGCCGTATTCCTGTTTTAATTTTTAAATACAATCGTAAACCTATTCGGGTGTGCGTACCTTTGTATGCAATCAATCCTGAGTGGGAAGAAGATAACGATAAGGTAACGGTTATGCCAATCAAAGAATGGCTGGAAGTGTTAAGAAATAACTGGGATCTTTATTTAATTAAAGGTTAGGCTAAGCCTCTTAGTCTTTGAGCGATATCCACATTTGCTGGAGAGCCACCTAATAAACTTGGGCTAACGATACCTTGAGATTGAGGAGGGGTAACAGCTGTAACAGTTGGCAAATCTTGCAACGTAGGTGTTTGTAATTTTTTAGCCTCTGACTGTATGCCGCCTTTTAAAGTTTCTAGTATACCTTTGACCTCTTGGCCTTCTTCACTTTGCTGAAGCTTCTCGACTTCTCTACTGAGAGCGTCTGCTCCTTCTGCTGTCTCAACACTTAAACCTCTAATGCCGCCAAACTTAATGGTATTAGCAACAAATTTTACAACTTCTGCAATAGAACTTTTGTCTGTTTTAGCAAGCATTCCAGTAATTCTCGGGTTTGAAAATATTGTTTTGTAAAGACCCATCATCGCAACTGTTGGCCAGAGAGCCACGTTAAATACGTTCAACGCAAGAGCTCCAGCTACCAAGCTACCAGCCCCACCTGTTATTTCATCGCTTACAGTTACTCTTAATTGCCTTGCGTAACTTTTTAAAGATTGGGTCATCTCTTTACCAAACATCGCTGTCAATGTTTCGTCGTCGTATGAACGCAAAGCTCTTTCTAAATTGCCAGGCTTGAATATATCAGAAAGTTTGTTACTTCCTGTTTGAACTCCGTCTTTTAGTATTTGTTCTAAAGCTTGATCTTGTATGTCAAGAAAAGCTTCATCACTTACCAAGTTTTTAACTCTTATAATATCTTCAGAAGACTTGGGCCTAAAAACTATTTTAGCCACTTCTTCTGGTGATGCAGATTCTAACCTTGTAAATATATTTGCTTTTTGTATTTCTAATGCCTGAGCGCTTGCTTCTGCTTTTTCTTTCAAAGCTTCTGCAAACCTGTTGAAACTAGGCGGATAGTTAAGTCTGCCTGCGTCAGCCATCGCCTCCATCTGAGGTATTCTGCCAGCAAGCTCATCCGCAACTCCTGTTAGTTCTTTAGCAGAAAGATTAGGTCTAAGTTTAGAAAAATCATCCATCAGTTGAAAGAACTGATTTGCTCTCGGTCCCAAAAATTCTGATAACACTTCTTTGTTTTTTAACATCTTGTTAGCAAACTTAACTGGGTTAACAGCGCCTGTTAGTGGATCGTCAATTGAGTTATTTATTTGTTCTTTTATATATCTTCTAAGCAAGCCCTGTTGTAACGCTGCCCTTTTCGCCGACGGAATAGCTTGAATTAAAGCTTTGGCATCCCCAACTTCATTTAGTTTAAAGATTGCGTTATATACGTCATCGGCATCAATCTCTTTATTGCTCATTATTTTTCTAACTTTTGCTTTATCAAAAGGCAAATGATTCTCGTAGTAAAGTTTATTTTCTTTTTTTAAATCTTCTATAATCTTTACAACTTTATTAGAGTCTCCTTTAATCGAGTGTAGGTTGTTTGGAAGATCGTTAATTTTATTATCTAAAGCTTTAAAAGTTTCTTTTACAGCCTGGGTTGCATCTCCTGAAAGTTCTTTAATATCATGCAAGCCCCTAACAACCTTTCTTGTTTCTACCAATTCTTTTAAAGTAAATTCTGGCTTCTCTTCTATAGTTTTTTTTAGTCTTTTTAACTCATCAGGAATATTTTTTTGCCCTATATTTCTAGCTCTGCCAATTATTTCATCTAGCTCTTTACCAATATCACTTAAATCAACAGTATATTCTGGGCTTAGTTTATTTAATCTATCGGCTATTTTTCCGTAAGCTTGTTGATGACCATCTTGTATTGCTTTATACGCTGCTGATATTGTCTCTTGAACATTTTGACCTAATTCTTTTTTTCCTGGTGTACCAGCATTCATTATCGCAGAATTGAAACCAGCTGTTTCATCAGCTAAATCTGTAAGCAATCTATTTAATTCGCTTTGAACACTTTTTTCTGCTTGATCCAACTCTGCTCTTCTAGCTTTAAGCTCAGATATGACTCTTGAGTCTGAGTCTGCAAAATCGGAATATGAGTCTAGCTTAGCTCTTTTGTCTGCAATTTTATTTTTTAATTGATTTAAAGCTGCAATATTATAATTAATAATTCCTTGCTCTCTTTTTGTTTTGCCAAAAATAGTTTCTCCAGCTCCTTGAAATCTTGCCTGAAGTGCTCGGCCTGTAGTTCTTTGGCTAAGTACAGCTCTTGCATCTAACGGTTTTATTTCTCCGCTTTTGATTGCTTTTTTAATATCAGATTCAGTTGCAAGCCTGCCAAGTTTTTCGTCTAATCTATTTACATCATCAATACTAACACCTCTATTTGCAGCCCAGGCATCTCTAATATTTTCTATTGGAGCCTTTCTGCCAAAGAAAGCTCCAACAGCTTTTAAACCTATGTCGCCAACTCCTTGAGCAACGGTACCAACCCCAAATTCAAATTTAAGAAGGTCAGCTAATTCATTTGCATCTTTTTCTTGATAGCCTTGAGCAATATCTAAACTTTCTTCAGCCGCCTTACCACCCGCAGAACCAAGTCCAGCTGCGATAGCATTTGATACCATCGGAGATTTAAAAAAATATTGAATGCCTTTTGCGATTCTTAGTTGAGGACTTAAAGCTGCTATAGCTCCAAAAATTGGCCCAACAGCTCCAGAGAAATCTGCAAAGTCTCCAGCAGTTCCCATTTTATTTTCCTCTATAACAATATTTTTATCAGATATTTTTTCTTTATCTAACAAACCTTTATCGGCAAGAGCTCTTTGCCCTTCTGGAGTAATTGCAAAATCACCTTTGGTTGTTTCAGTAAATCCAGAACTATCAACGTAAGCTCTTAAAACATTTTCTTTTTCTTCTTTTTTCTCCTGCCTGCCAAGAGCTGCTCTTAGTCTTGGTACGTTAATACCCGTTTCGTAATCAAAATATACTTTGTCGAAAAGCGGAGATGCTTCTCTTTTAACCATTTCGGCTCTAATAATTCTTTGCGCTTCTTCAGCAGATTTTGCTCTGACTGGAATGGTTAGATCATCCGTCAGTTTAATATTGTAGGTGTTCATTGATTGAACTCGCCTGTCATATCAATACTAAACTCTTGACCTCTTTCTGATTGGCCTGAGATTGGATCTATTCCCAGCTCTCTTTGAAAAATTTGAAACAATTCTGAGTCTTGTCCTAAAATATTAGGATCATATGGTGCCAAGAATTGAACAGATGATCTAATATTTCTTTGAGCTTCATTTCTTTTTTGAATAATGCTTTTTATATTATCACCCAATCTATTTTTTAATTCAGCGACACTTTGAATTTTTCTCATGCTTAAATTACCAATAATACGATTTGCAATGTCCCTATCAATATTTGATATGGTTCTGCCTGATTCACCTAATATTTCTTTAATATTTCTATTTGCTAATATATCAAGAGCTATTTGAGCTCTTTTAGTATCGCTTAATTGATCTACGTTAGTAACTCTGTTGGCTCCTATAGCAGCCTTAATATCTTCTACGCTAGCTCCAATCTTAGCCCCAAAAGTAGCTAAACTTTCATTTTTATTAGCAAAATCTATAACAGATTGAGCTAGTTCTTGAGCGGCGACAGCGTTGTTATAATCTCTAACACTCTCACTCATTCCTGTTTGAACATCTAATATGGTCTTTCTATCTTTTAACTCAAGTTGACCGCCCTCTAAACTTTTTAATAAAAGTTCTTGATCTAATTTTTCTCTTTCTAAATCTTTCAAGCTTCTTTCTTCAGCAGCCAACGCAGAACCTAAAGCTAAGCCTGAACCAACTTCTCCAGTTTTAGCTATTCCTTTTGATAGATTTGCTACGTAGCTAATAAAATCTGGATTGTTAAATACAGTTCCAACTTGTTCTGGAGTGCTTGCTGATGATACGACAGGAGGCTCCGCATCTGTTTTTTTCTGTTCTTCGGTTTTAGGAGCTGTCTCAGCATCCTCTAAAACTTTTTCTTCAGCTTTAGCTTGGGCTTCGGCATCTTGTATTTCTTCTTCTGTTGCAGCAGTTTCACCCGCAACAATTTCTGTAGTTGTAACTGGAGCGGCTTGTCTTTCAAGCTCTTCTATTCCTTTTGTTATTTCATCTGTGACTTCTGGTTGAGCTTGATCTAATTTTTCTGCGCCTGGTATTTGCAATAATTTTGTTAACGCTAAATCCTCTCTAGATACGGAAAGATCAGGTATGCTTTCTTGGAATCTTTGTTTTAACCTTGCTCCCCCTCCAATTTCGCCTACAAGACCAGCTATTCCTCTAATAGGACCTTCAGCAAGACCAGCTATTCCTCTAACAATATCTTGGGTTGCTGAGCCTATATCTTCTGGACGTCTGAAAGTTCCTCTTCTTTCTTCAAAGGATCTACCGCCACCCATCAATCCTGTAAAAGGCTCATCCATTTGTACAAATCTTTCTAAAGCAGATTGCACATCTGGACTAAATTCAAAATTAGGATTGTTTATAATTGGATATAAAGTCATTCCATCTAATAAACCAGAATTTATTTGCTCTACAAAATTACTTGGTAATTTGTAAACTTCGTTTGTTGATGTGTCTCTAATTGTTAACGGCTCGGAAACTAATCCAGTTGTCTCAGCCTGTTCGCCAGTCATCACATCTGCAAGTCCAGGCAATCCTGGGGTATCAACAGTAGTTGGCTCTGGAACCGTTGATCCAGTTACTAGATCAATCGCTGAGTTTGCTTCTGCTTCAGACATGTTAAAGCTAACGCCTAATCCTCTAACTAGGTTAGGTCTATCTAAAACTCCGCCAGCGCTTGTTATATAGTCTCTAACGCCCTTGGGAACAACGCTAATATCTTCCATTCTAGGAAGCTCTGGGTCTGCTGATGTTTCAAAAGATAAATTTCCAACTGGAGTAGATATGCTTTCAGAAATAATATCTGCTCTTTGCGCTGGAGTAACTACTGGAGAACCTGTAAAAGATTCGCCTAAAGATACTGCTGGATTTAAACTACCGCCTTCTTCTCTGGCTATCTGCTCGATAAGACCAAGATTAGCTGCTGGGTAAACTTCTTGTATTTCTAAAGGACTGTAACCTTGTTGTACGTAGTAACGGACAAGTTCAGAATTAACTGGCTCTGTTTGAATCAGTCTGTCTGAAGGTCCACCTGCTTGAAACATTCTCCTTTGAAGTACATTCATATTATTCCTTTAAGCGTAAACTCCTCTTATGGTTTGAGGAAGACCAAACATTCCTTGCCCAACTTTTGGCAAGTTGGGAAAATTAGGTATTTGCGGTAAATTTGCAATATTAGGTATTTGCGGCAAATTAGAAATGTTAGGTATTTGCGGTAAATTTGCAATATTAGGTATTTGCGAAATTGAAGACATATTATTTACAAAGCTAGGCAATTGAGGCGGCGTTGGCATGCTAATAGGTGCTGGAGCAGGTGCTGGAGCAGGTGGTTGATAACTAGCAAAAATTGGAGCTGGAGCAGGTGCTGGAGCTGGAGCTGGAGCAGGTGCTGGAGCTGGAGCAGGTGCTGGAGCAGGCATATATGCGCCTAACCCTTGTTGTTGAGGGGCTTGATATCCTTGAGCTGCGTTAAAAAACTGCGGCTGTTGAGGTTGTTGGTATTGAGGTTGAGCTTGATAGCCAACATTCATCATTCCTGCGTTTTGTTGTTGAGGTTGTTGAGTTTGAATGTATGTCGGTTGCTGCTGTTGTTTAGGAGCTAAAGAAGCATATGTGCCAAGAGCTGTTGATATAGCACTTGCGTATGGATCTACAGGCTCTGTATATTTTTTTCCAATTTGAGTTTTGCCTGCTACATATTGAGGCGCAAATCCTTGAATAAATTTGGTTGCCTGTAATGGAGCTATTCTTTCTTGTTGTTGTTGAGCATATTCTCTTGCAAGTCTTTGCTCTTCAATGCCTCTTTCTGTTTGTCCAAGTCCTTCTAACAAACCAATATCTGAACCTCTAAGCCTTTGTTGGGTTTCTCCCAATTGACCTAAAGAGCCCCCATATGCTGCTAAGTTAGCACCTATTCCAGCAATACCAGAACCTACACCTGTTATATCTCCAGCCAGCTGTCTTGCTGCGGAAGATCTGCTTTGACCCAGGCCAAGCAAGTCTTGAGCATACTGTCTTTGAGCTGCTGATTGAGTTCCGCCAAAGCCAGCTTCTAGCTGAGCTCCAGACCTTGCGCCAGATCTTAAATTTTCTAATTCTTGTAAAGCTCTTTGTTGAGCTGTATCAAAACCGCCTGATCTAATTTTGCTTAATACGTCGCCTAGACCTCTACCTAAAGATTCTTGTCTTTCTTGCGCTGTTAGCCTAGCTCTTGAACCAAACGCTGATTCGCCACCTCGAGAAATATCGGATGCTCTTTGCTGAATGTCCTGCATTTCCCCAGCTTTTAAAACGTCTTGAATTGTTTGGTTAACAACTTGTTGTTCAAATGGATTGTAGAACTGGCCTGCCATTCTTGGATCGTAACCTCGCAAGGATTGACCAAGAAGTTGTCTTGCTGATGGACCGCCATAACCTAAACTGCCAAAAAGACCGCCTAACCCTGCTCCTAATTGGCTTTCTGCTGATCCAAAATAAGGTTGTTGAGCGCCAAAAGCACTTCTATATCCACCCAAAGCTTCGCCAAGAAGTCTTCGCTGAGCCCCTAAATCAGAAATCCCTTGACCAATTAATTGTTCTTGTCTTTGTAAAAAAGGTTGATAAGATCCTATTCCAGCGCTAGCAATATCTCTTGCTTCTTTTTCAAAACCTGTTAATCCAGCTGTTCTTTGTAAAAGAGCTGGTTGATCTAAGTAAGATTTTTGCGCTGCTTGCGTTGCTTGCGCTATTAAACCTGGAGTATCAGTAGAGCCAAAGTACAGTTCCCTTAAAGCTGGGTCTGAAATGACTTCTGTTCTATCTACGCCACGTAAAACTGGTAACATCGGTTCAGCCATTATATTGCCTCAAAAATATTCATTAACTCGCGCATGTTTTTTACGCCTTCTTCGCGTGAAGCGCTTCCACCTTTAATAAGCTCAATACCAGATTTAGTTTTGTTAACGTCAAATGATCCTGCGCCCCTTGTTGCTTTGGCAGTCATTACGAACTCGCCGTCACTTAACATCGCTGGAATATCATCTGAAGTACCAGTCCCTGGTCCAGCAGATTCACCGCCGTTTCGCATGTCAAGTTCTTCAATCATAACTGCGCCACCTTGAGCAAATTTTAAAGCTTGAGGAGCTGGAGCTAGTCCAAACTCTTCTCTAGTACCACCTGTACCTAAAGCTTTGGATAATTGATATCTGCCTAATTGATCCATCGTTACTGCTGGAGTTTCTGCTAAGCCGCCTGATCTGCTTTTAGCTTGATCGTAAGCTATCTTACCGACTAAAGCTGCAAGCCCACCTGCGCCTAAAGTGTTAAGCTTTCCTTCGTCAGTTGTAAAAGCATCTTTTGCTTTTCCAAAAATTCCGTAAATACCTTTGCCGCCAGCTGGTCCACCAGGATCAAATCCTAGTATGTCATCCATTATTTTGTCTCTAAAAAAATTACCCTGTTGTTGAGGTTGTTGTTGTTGATAACTAGGAGAATAGCCAAAAGTAGGCATAAATCCGCCACCGTAATATTGTTGTTGCTGGGGCATAAATCCGCCTGGCATTTGCGGAGGCATCATACCGCCCTGCATTACTTGGCCCATCATACCTTTAGGAGTAAATAAACTTCCTATTCCAGAAGTAATAGCGTCTTTTCCAAATGATAAAGCGCTCCCTAGTCCGCCGCCAGATCCTGCTGTAATAGCATTTCCAACACCGCCAAAACCTGGGATTTTACCAACAAAACTACCAATACCGCTAGCTACGTTGCCTAGACCAACTTTGCCTAACAAAGATCCACCTACAGCACCTAAAGCCTGACCTACGCCAGGAATAAACATCGCTACAGGAGCAACTTTTTTAACTACTTTTTTAACCTTTTTCCAAACTTTAGATAGAAATCCAAACTCTGGTAAACCTGTTAAAGGGTTTAAATCCATACTACCATTTCCAACTACGAATTGATTAGGATCAATCCCATACTTGGAAATAACTTGTTCGATTGCTTGTTTTAAAAGTGGGTTATCGCGTAAAGCTTGGGCTGGAACGACCATTTCATCTGGCGCTACGTGAGCCAAATAAGTATCTTCGTTTCTGCCTAAAGCTGCAATTCCTTCTAGTTGCTGTCTTTGTCCGTTGTTTAGCATACCTTGTTCCATATGTTATATTATCATTTTACAAGGTTATTGTAATATTTCCGTTTGTTTTCACCGAAACATTACCCAGCAAACCTTGGGCTTCGTATCCTTGAGGGTTGGGTTCATCCATTAAATCAATAAACTCAGTCCCGTTAAATACTTGCAACACTTGAGTTGTCGTATTAAAGATTAGCGTGCCAAGATTAAAATTTAACTTATCACGTTGAGTAGTTGATAATTGCAAAGTATTATCAGGGTCTACTGCTCCTAAGTTTATCTCTAAAATTCTTATAAGTCTATTAAAAGTAGAAGAAGTAACGCCCTCTCCTTGCGCTTGCGGAAGCTGGGTTTGAAGCAGTTTGCTCATCTTCTTCCGTCAGCTCTAATATCTATTCTTGTTGCGCCTAGTCTCCAGCCAATTCCTAAATTTCCATCATTTGTTGCATCATCATCTGATTCAAACCTAAGAACCATTTGTCTTGCTCGGCCTCTAACGTAAGCTTGTTGAGTACTGGCTTGTATAGCGCTGGTAGAGTTGGTTGTTAAAGAATCTCCAGGGAAGTTTCTTGTCTTAACAACAATATTGACTGAGCCGTTTTGATTACTATTTTGAATAAATTTAAAGTCAGGAATAATTCTTCTAATAAAAGTAAATTGCTCTCCATCTCCTATATCAAAATCAGAACTTTCTATAAATACATTTGTCATTGGCTGACCGTCAGCATCAAAGCCATTTTCTTGTTGATACAGATAACCGCCGCTTACAGCTCTAGGATAGTTTTCTATACCAGCATCTAGCCAAGCTGTTCTGCTGAGTTGGCCATACACCCAAGTTTGTTCTGCGTAATTATAAATAACATATCTGTCTATTTCGCTGCTTGAAGCAGAACAATAAAACCAACCCACTTCATTTTTATCAGTAATTGTAAAAGCGTTAATTTTAAAAGATTGCGTAAGATTAATATCATTAAATACATAATTATGAACGCTACAAGGTAAATTTTGTACACTACCGTTATAAGCATAAAAGTTGTTATAGCCCATCCAAAAAACAGATGAAGGGGCTGTTACAGAAGCTTTAGGTCCAACCAATCCTGTACCTTCGTTAATTAAATTAACAGCAAAGGTAAAAGGCGGCCCAACAAACTGCATGCTGTATAAAGCAGTATCAGTCCAAACCAATACCTCTTGTCTTGATTTAGCAGCTCCAATAATCGAAGAGCCAGAAGATAATCTTAACGAGCCAGCAGTATTAGTAATTTTTGGCTCAAAGTCTAAATTGTTTTCCTGATCGCTAAAAGCAATTAACATAGGGTCAACTGTTCCTGTTCTGGCTGAGCCCGCATCATTAATTGGATCAGCGCCTAAAACAATTAAATGTCTGTCAATTTCTGAAGTAATAACTTGTAAACCAACCGTAGGCACTAAATTAGCACCAGCTATTCCAGACATATCAACAGCTCTTGTTCCAACACCGTTGTTCTCGGTCCATTGATAAATGCCGCCACCCCTAACATTCATAATTAAGTTTTCGCCAAAGTTGTCATGAGTCCAAAGTCTTAACTGGTTAGTGACAGACAAAGCAGTAACAGAACCAAAAGTTCCTTGGCCCCATCCATTTACTCCCCACCCAGATCCAGGAACATAAACATCAAGACCTACATTTATTTGGTAAGTTCCAACTGTAGAACCCCCGCCATTACCGCTGTCACTTGCGTTGGCTGTTACAGTAGCTCCGCTAGTATCCTTGGCTTCTATTGTATAAGAATTAGCATTTACAATTGTGGTTATTTGGTATTCTTGATTGAGCACTGTAGCAGTAATATTGCCGCCAAGAGATGCTGCTCCAGAAAAAGTCACAAAATCGTTAGCAACTGCGCCATGAGATGTATCAGCGACAGTAATTGTCGCATCGCCATTGGATGCAGAAAAAGTAACGTCTCCAGCTGAAGTGGTTAATCGTATGGGCGTAACATCATTAAAGTTAAAACCTGCTTGTATATAGTATTTCCAAGTGGTTCCAAGTCCTAAATATTTAGTTCCGCCTAAAGAAACCCAGGGATGCAAGGCTCTGCATGTGCCTAAAAAAGTGTTAGTGGTTAATTTTGACCAGCCCCCAAATTTTTCAGGAAGGCCTTTTCTAAATCTTACAAGATTAATATCAAACCAACCGCCCTCATTACTATAATCAGTTCCTTCTCTGTTTATCCCTGGTTTAAATAAAGTTTTTTGTAACGCCATTTTATATATGTTCCCAGTCTTTTCCCTCAAACATTAAAGATTCTGCTTTTCTTCTTCTTGTAAGGCCAGCTAAAACTTTGCCTTTTGCTTTATTCCATCTTTTCATTTGAGCTGGGACTTCATCGTATTTCCCTTCGTTTAAAACTCTAAGCATGCTAGATTTTTTAAGATTGTTCGGGCCTAAGTTATATGTCCAAGAAACCAAAGAATCAAATTGGCATTGATTTATCGGAACAGTCACTAACGAATTAACATAATGTTCATACTCATCATCAAGCTCACGCCATAACATAAAGTCTGCTTTTTCTTCAGACCACTTATCGCCTTCTTGCACATCTTTGGTATGGCCATATCCTATAGTCCATACTCCAGCAGCGCACTTATAGGCCTCAAGCTCACAGCCTTCAAATTTTTTTATAAGCTCAAAACCTTCGTCCGAAGTGTGCATTAGGTTCCGAAGATAATTGTAACGAAAGCAATTAATAAAGTTCCCATAAAACCAAAAGTTCCAAAAACTGCCATTCTTAAAGTTTTGTTTAAATCGTTCATTTCTTCTTTTATTTCTGCTGTTTCTTTGAATATGCTTTTCCATCTTTCTTCACATTTTGCCTCGTGAGATTTTAAGTCTGATGCAACAGATTGAACTGTAGTTTTATTCGTCATCTTTTTTATCACCCGTATTGGATGCTCCAAAGTAAAATGATATAACCGCTGATGCTAACCCACCAAGATATCCCAACACTAAATTAATCAAAGCCTCAGAGTTTTGTTCTGGCGGTTGCAGAGTAACTAAAAATATATAACCCAAAAAACCACCTACAACAGCAGTTCCCATAATTCTAGCTGTCCAATCTTTGCTAAATTTTCCTCTAGCATCTGCTTTGTCTTGAACCTCTAACTTAAACACATCTACATCAAGCTCTTTCATTTGAACTTCAAATTGTTGTTCTGCTTTTTTAAGTTCAAGCATTTGTTCTGGAGTGGCTGCCTGTATTGCATTATTGATAGACTTAGGATCTGATTGACATCCAAGAACACCAGCAATAACTGACGCTGCTTGGCCGCCCAAAGGACCACCTAATGCTGATCCAAGAGTAGGAGCTAGAGCTCCAACCATATTTTTTATTAAACCAAATTTCATAATTACCCCGCTAATGGATTTTTATCATTAATTTTTGCTTCTATTTTATCTACTTCTTTTTCTAAAGAGCCAAGTTTAGATTTAATAGTTGCAATATCAGTTTTTAACTCAGAGTTATCTGGTATAACTATACCATCTAAAGATTTTTCCAAAAACTGTACTGATGTTTCTATAGATGCAAAGCGTTCTTCAATTGCTTTTTGAGCTTTTTCAGTATCACCTATGCCGCCTATTTGAGCTTCTAGGTTATCTAATCTATTAACATATTGAGCGCCTTGATAGCCGAAGCCAGCTAGCGTTGTAACAATACCAACAAGTGCTATAAGTTGTGTTGTTTTGTTTTCAAACCAATTCATTTCAGTCTCCTATAATGTTGGCTGTAGTTTTTTTAATTCAGTCAAAGTTTTTATACTTTGTCCTGCTAGGCCGTAAAAAGCCGCAGTATTATCTGAAAGGTTGCTATTAGTATAAATGCTTTTTGACTCATACCAAAATTCTTTTTCAGGTATATATACGGTTCTGTAATTATTAAATCCTGGCAAAAAGCCCATAACCGCTATAATAGCGTTTTCTGAACCATACTCTCCAGTTTCTTCTTGTTTAGCTGCAACTTGTTCTTGAGCTGTTTGTAAGTTTTGAGCAATAATATTTTTAACGGTAGTTTCTGAGTCAGAATCAACAGATGCAATAGACGTATCCATTTGATCTTGCGTTGTTTCTGTTGTTACGTTAGCAACTGCTACTTCTGTTGTTACCGTTTCTGTTTCCGCTGTTGTTGAACTAAAAGAAGCATCTGATACAGATATACTACTCATATTAAGAACTTGATTGGTTTGAGCTGCAGATGATGCAAACTGATCTGACATGCTGGGTGAACTACTGGTACTAAAACCAGCGTTAGATGAGTTACTTACAGCATTTCCAGCAGCTACGCTATTGCCTGTAGCATGTATAGAATTGCCAGCGTTAGTACCGCTAACACTCTGATTTGCGGTTTTTATTGTAGATGCAACCACCCTAAGAGCAACCTCTCTACTAATTGAGCTTTCACCTTTTGTATTTTCTCTTTCAGCAACTTGAAACTCTTCTTCAAATACATCTTCTTCTATAGTCTCTTCTCTTTCTATTCTTTCTTCTTCTATTTCAGCTTCAGCCAATCTTTCTTCTATAGCTTCAAAAACCTCCTCAACAGCCTCTTCCTCAAAAATTTCTTCTATAAACTCTTCCTCTGGGTCTTCTAATATTGCAACCTCTTCCTCTCTTCTAGTCTCTTCTTCAAACCATTCTTCTAATTCTTCAATAGTTTCTAACTCAATAAAGGTTTCAGGTTCTCTAAAGTCTTCTACTAAAAATGTTTCTTGGAAAATAAACTCTTCAATAATTAAATCTTCTACAGGAATAAATATTTCTTCACGTGGCATTTCAAAGTCTGGTATCAAGGGAAATGGATCTACGAACTCATCTTGACGAAACATTTCTTCAAAGATTATTTCTTCTTCAAACATAAACTCTTGTTCTTCAAAGTGCTGCTCATCAAACTCAAATACAAACTCTTCAAATATAGGTTCTTCTTCGTAGCCAAACTGCTCTTCTTCTTCGTAACCGTAATCAAATTGATCTTCTTGAAAGTAACCTATATCTTCTTGTTGCGTATAACCAGGGCAGAACGGCCCATACTGAGGATCTAAATCGCATTGCTGATCATCGTATGCGTCCCAATAATAGGGGCAAGACTCATCATAAAGAGAGCTTATATTACATTGTTGGGTTAATAAAGCATCTGAATATCCGCTACAACTAGAATCATTTAAAGGATTACTGCAATCAATACCGCTACCACTACCTGCACCATATAAAGATCCACCATTTTCTAGATTTTGGTTTTTGTCTGAGTTATTCCAATCATAATTGTAACAACTAGAAGTGTTGGTTGTACCTGTATTGCATTCGTCATGATAGTAATAAGTGTAAGAATCTTCTTTTTTGGATCCTACTTCTCCTATTAACACATCATGATTAATAATATCTAAATGGCCATAACGAAGATCAAACGAATTATTGTTCCAAAGTATTATTTCAAAACTATTGTCTGAATTGCTTCTGTTATACTCTCTAAGGTCATACCAACCAAAGATCATTTTGCTTGAGTCTCCCCAAGACTTCATACGAGAATTACTGTCTCTAATTAAGTCGGTCCAGAAAGCATATATGGTGTATGTGTGTTGCCCGTTAATAGGATCAGGAGTATAGTCGTTACAATAGCTACCACTAGAGCCAAAATGGAGACATCCATTAGTAGCCATCCTCGCTTGGCTAAATGTAGAGCCATAAAAAGTAAAATCAAAAGTAAGATCAATTGCGGGTGAAATGCCATCATCAGATACCTCGTATGCTAACTCGCCTTCAAAATTGTTAGCGTTAGTTTGTAAATGGTAAAGATCTTGGTTAGCTTCGTATGTGTACTGAGCTGATAGATTACTTGCAAGTAATAAACAACATATTATTTTAAACGAGCGATACATTCTTTCTTGAGTTGAGAATTTGAATGCCAGGTTCTTTTACAATTTTGAACTTTTTCTTTGTACCAAACTTTGTAGTCAGGTCTTTCTCTTTTGTTTTCTTTCCAAGCAACAGTTGCTTGCTCGCCAATTTTACCTTTGTACGGACAAGGCGTTCCAGCCATTTCCATAGCATTAAAAACTCTAGGATCTTGACAAAGAATAGATACTGAAGCCACTTTCATCCCAGTATCATAAAGGTACTTTGAAAGTTTTAACCGTTCGCAATTTTCATCCCTTACGGTCTTGCCTCCAGAAAAACCAAAAACCTGGCCTTGGAACGCACCAGAGCGGCCTACAGTACAAAGATCTTGCGAGTAAGACATAATGCTTGGGGCTATTGCAGAAGCTGGTGGAGCTTCGCTCTTGACGTTTTGATTGATGGTCTGGGTTGAATTAGACTCATTTATGTTTCGGTTTGTATTATCAGACTTAGAATTGTTTTCGTTTACGTTTCTGTTGTCAGTCGTAACATTAGAATCTGAGGTTGACTGGTTAATGTTAGTGTTTTGATTCGTATTATTACTTGTTGAGGTCGAATTATTTGTGTTGTTGACATTTTGATTAACAGTTGAATTAACCGTTGAGTTAGATGTTGAAGTTGAAGTATTTACGTTGTTATTCGTATTGGTGTTATTTGAAGTCGAAGTGTTTATATTTGTGTTTGAGTTTGTAGAAACATTTGTATTTGAATTGGTGTTAGTCGAATTATTCGTGTTGGTCGATACGTTGGTATTGGAATTAGTATTGGTGTTCGTGTTGTTATTCGTATTAGTGTTTGTATTGGTGTTTGTATTGGTGTTTGTGGTTGTAGTCGTATTGACCGTATCTAAACTATTGTTTTCGCAATACTGAGATCCGTTGACGCAAGCTGTACCAGACTGTTGAGAAGATTGAGCGCTAACATTTACAGACAAACCAATAACTAAGGTTACTAAAAAACCAATAGCTGACCAGGCTATTATTCTGTCATGTTGTTGTTGCTCCTTGTCCATCTGGCTTATAAACTCCTAGTTCAATTAATTTAGCTCTATTATTCAAATGCTCTAATTTAATTTCTTTTTTGCTTTGGCCTTTGTATTTAACCGCCATATGATTTTCAATCATTTGCTGATTGATATCTATTTTATCTACTATAACTGATGCCAAAACCCTGCCGAATTTTCCTTTAGAGTCTTTTAATTGCGTCTGTAAGATGACGTGCTTGCCATTTGATATGGCATCTTGTAAAAACTTAGCAGCTAGCTTACCTCTAGCCTTTTCGTCTTTGTCGCGAGTTCGAGACTCGGGGGTGTCAATACCGTATAAACGTACACGACACTTGTAAATAATATCAAAGCCAAGATCCAAGTCAACGTCAATAGTATCACCATCAACAACTCGAGTGACTTTACAGCCATACTCATACATTATTTTTTCTTACGAGGTCGGCCTCTTTTTTTGGGAACTTTTGTATAAGCTTCGTTTATATTGGGAGTGCTAGGATTGTCAGCAACATACCTGCCTTTTTTATTTCTGGCTCTAACTGTTTCCATTTCCTCTTTAAGAGGATTTGGCAATTCAGCAGAACTAAGGGGAGTAAAAAAACTTACTACTTTTTTCCACCAAGACATATTACTTCTTAAATCTTGATACTGCTTTTTTCCAAAGCTCAGGTTTAAATCTTTTGACAGAAAGCAATACTACTATTGCTACAATTCCTAAAGGTATTAATACATCCATTATTTAGATTCCTCGGGTTGATCTTGAAGTTCGTTAGTTTGCTCGTCAATATTTTCAACAACTGTATCAATTACGCCTTCGTAAGTTTCAGCTACTGTATTAACAACGCCACTGACATCTTGTAAAGCTGATCCTGAAATAGATCCAGCAGTTTTAACTGTTGTATCTATTGTCGTCATAGCAATTTCTTTGCCACCTTCAATAACAGAACCTACTGTTGCACATGAAGTTGCGAGAATGCCTGCTAGTATTAAATATAAATTTTTCATTTTTGCTCCTCTTAAATAATGACTAGTAATTATAACGCTAAAATAAATTAACTGCCAGTTGTCTCTTTTTCTTCTAAAACTTCGTCAGAAACTTCTTGAGAGGCCTCTATAAAAGCCTGGCTAAAAACTTGTTGAGATGCTTTAACTTGATCTAATTGAAACATAAGATTTTTCTCTTTGTTTGCAAGATCAGTTAATTGCAACTGTAGGTATTGTTGTTGGTCTGTTAATTCAACTTCTTTTGTCTTTACTTCTTTATTTTCTGACATTATTTATTCCTTTTAACTATTATCAGTTATGTACTTTTTACCAGTAGCAATAGCTGCAACGTGAGTAGTCTTTTTACTATCTGCTGCTCCTTTTACATCAGGTGTATCATCATCACTATCAACAGGTGCATATTCTAAAATAAGTTCTAAGTGGTCTACGTTCCTTTGGACCATTTCATTTATTTCAGATTGTGTCATTCCTTCTACGCTCCAACTTCCAGCTTTTACACCGTCAATTAAGTTTACGCTATCAGTTCCTGCTGTTAATACTTCTGTTACTGTTGCCATTTTTTTCTCCTATTGTTGTTAACTTTCTAATGCTGCAACTCTAGTAGTTAGAGCATCTATTTTATCATCAGCTTCTTGTAAAGCTTTAACTAGAATTGGTACAAACTTTTCATACTGTAATTGATACATTTTACCATCACCTGTAAGGTTACTAACAAGATTTGTTTTGTCTGAAATCTTATGATTAAGTGCCTCTTCTAAAGCAATAACATCTTGTGCTTTAAATCCAACATCCATCCAATCTTCTTTGTGTGTGCCATCGTGAGTAATACTATTTAAGTCAGTGTCAGGGTTTGCATCCCAATTAACATAATTAGTACGTTTATCCCAATAGTAAGTATATGGTGCTAATTGATTTACAAAGTTCAATCCTGTGTTTAAAGGTTGAAAGTCTGTTTTATCTCTTTCATCAGAAGCTACTGTTAAAGAAACTTGTACGTTAATTTTACTTACATTTGAGTTACCTAAAACACCTTCATTGTTTCCAGAAGTAACTGAACCACCTGGACTTCCTGACCGACCTGTTTCTTTACCAAAGAAAAAGTTATTTGTACCACTTGTTACATCTTCACCAGCTTTGTAGCCTACTGCTGTATTACTGCCTCCAGTAGCAGCAGTTAAAGCATGTGCGCCTACAGCAACAGCTTCAGAACCTGAATCAAGGGCATCCATAGCATTTCTTCCAACAGCTGTATTTGAATGACCTGTGGTGTTTTGTTGTAAAGCATTTGAACCGATTGCAGTGTTGTTAGATGCTGTGGTATTTTCTAATAAAGCGTTTTCACCCATAGCAACATTATCTGCACCTGTTGTATTGTCTCTCATGGCGTTTTTGCCAAAAGCATTGTTTTGAGCACCTGTGGTGTTTGATGACAAAGAATCTCTGCCAACCGCAGTATTATTAGCTGCTGTAGTATTAGCTTGTAATACTCCTTGACCAACTGCTACATTATCTGCTCCTGTGGTGTTTGCTATAAGAGCAGAAGAGCCTACTGCGGTATTGTTATTTGCGGTTGTATTGTTCTGCAAAGCATTAGTTCCAACAGAAGTATTACTAGAACCTGTTGTTGTTGATTCCAGAGTACCTTTACCTAATGCAGTATTATAATTTCCTGTTGTATTGGCTGCCGTAGAACTCATGCCTACTGCTGTATTTTCAGTTCCTGTGGTGTTTGCTCCTAAAGCATCAGTTCCTACTGCTGTATTGTTAGAAGCAGTAGTATTAGCGTCTAATGCACCTTGACCTATAGCAACATTAGTTCCACCTGTTGTGTTTGTTGCTAAAGCATTTTGCCCCATCGCTACATTACCTGTACCAGTGGTGTTTAATGTCATTGCATCTAATCCAATAGCGGTATTGTTTGAAGCTGTTGTGTTTGCTGCTAAAGCATCTTTACCCATAGCTACATTATTAGCACCTGTGGTGTTTAGATTTAAAGCTAGGTAACCCATTGCGGTGTTATTAGCACCTGTTGTAGTTTGTGCACCTGCCGAAACACCTACCGCAGTGTTTCCATCTGCTGTTGTAACATTTTCTATTGCTGCTCTTCCTATTCCAATATTAAAATCACCTGTGGTGATAGCAGTTCCTGCCTTATAACCAAGAGCGGTGTTTCTAGTGCCTGTGGTATTTGATCTTAAAGCTAAAAAACCAACTGCTGTGTTTTGATCTGCTGTAGTATTGTCGCCTAAAGCAAGATAACCAACTGCTACGTTCTCAATACCAGTTGTGTTATCAAACATAGCACCATGACCAACTGCTGTGTTATCAGAAGCTGTAGTGTTGTTTGCTAATGCACTTGTTCCTAATGCTACGTTTTCATCACCTGTGGTGTTATCAGTTAAAGCATCATAACCAATCCCTACGTTGTTTCCTCCTGTAGTGTTAGCGTCTAAGGAATTAGCTCCTACTGCTGTGTTTGTAGCACCTGTGGTGTTTGCTAAAAGAGAAGAACCTCCTATTGCTGTATTGTTGTTTGCTGTGGTATTAGCTTTAAGAGCTTGATAACCTACTGCTACGTTGCTTGCTCCTGTGGTGTTTAATTCTAGTGCGTTTTGACCAACTCCTGTATTAAATGAAGCAGTTGTAGTAGAATACAAAGAACCTGTACCAATTGCTGTATTGTCATTACCTGTAGTTTTGGTAAACAAAGCACTACTACCTAAAGCTGTGTTTCTAATACCAGTTGTATTGTTTGCTAGTGCTAACTCACCAACAGCAGTATTATCACCTCCTGTTGTGGTATCGCCTAAAGCATCATATCCAACTGCAACGTTTGATTGTGCTGTTGTAATAGCATCACCAGCTTGACTACCAATAAGGGTGTTGTTAAGACCTGTGGAAAGTAAAGCACCTGCTCTGTTTCCTACAGCAGTGTTATGAGAATCAGTATCACCTGTAAAGTTTTGAGTTTTTAAAGCTTCAAAACCAATAGCAACACTTTTATTACCTGTTGTTTCAGTTGTGAGGGCTTGATAACCAATAGATACATTATTATCTCCTGTTGTATTAGCGTCTAGGGTTTGTGAACCCATTGCTACGTTGTAATCACCTGTTGTGTTAGAGACAAGAGCTGATGACCCTACTGCGGTGTTGTTAGACCCTGTAGTATTTGCACCTAAAGCACTATTTCCTACACCTGTATTTTCTGATGCTGTGGTGTTAGCATCTAGTGCCAATCTTCCTACTGCGGTGTTTCCTGAGCCTGTGGTGTTTAGTTCTAATGCTTGGTCACCAATAGCAGTATTATTAGAAGCAGTAGTATTGGATTTTAATGCTTGATAGCCCATAGCAACATTGGCAGCACCTGTAGTATTAGCTGTTAGTGCAAAACCACCTGTAGCAACATTGTTACTGCCTGTTGTATTGACTTTTAAAGTGTCCGTACCAAGAGCAGTGTTGTATGAAGCTGTCGTATTAGCCCCTAAAGCATTATCTCCAACTGCCACGTTTTGACCGCCAGTTGTATTTGCATCTAAAGCACGATAACCAAATGCGCTGTTATTAGCTCCTGTAGTGTTTGATGTCAGAGTTTCATAACCAACTGCGGTATTATAAGAAGCAGTTGTATTTTCTTCTAAAGCATGGTAGCCGATTGCTATATTACCAACACCTGTAGTGTTTTCTTCCATAGCTTCTGCACCAACTGCTATATTGTAACTTCCAGTTGTATTTTCTTCTAATGCCAAATAACCTAAAGCAGCATTACTAGTACCTGATGTATTGTCTCTTAAAGCACCATAGCCGATAGCTGTATTTGCAGATTGTGTAGTACTAGAACCAAGGGCATCTCTACCTACTGCAACATTTACAGTACCTGTAGTGTTTGCATCTAAGGCTCCATCTCCTATAGCAACATTACTACCACCTGTAGTAGTGCTTAACATAGCATTTTTTCCTACTGCTACGTTTTTATCAGCTGTGGTGTTTGCGGTTAAAGATCCTTGACCAACAGCAGTATTATCATCGCCTGTAGTGTTTGTTCCTAAAGCTGCACTTCCAATTGCAGTGTTGTTAGCTCCTGTTGAATTAGAATCAAGAGAAAAAGCTCCTACTGCTGTGTTAAATGAACCAGTAGTATTATCGTTTAGAGCATTATTACCTATTGCTATATTGTTATCACCACTAGTTAAAGCTGCAAAAACATCAACACCTAAACCTGTATTATAGTTAGCTGCATCAATCGTGCCTGTAGTTGAATCTCCAAGCATTATGGAGTCTGTGCCAAAAGCTTTACTAGATATGCCATTAACAGTTGCACCTCCAGAAGTAGTACCTATATTTAAACTAGCAAAAGCATCAAAAAATGCTGCTCCACTTCCTGCTCCGTCTGAGTAAACAACTTTGACATCGCCTGCTGGAATGGTGATATTTGCACCTGAGCCTTGAGAAAGAATAATATTTTGAGAGCCACTAGTAGCATTCTCAACAATCCATACTTTAGAAACTGTATTAGGGCCAATCGTAATAGTACAAGCTGAATCTAAAGTACCCGTATATTTTAAGTACATAGATCTGCCAGGATCTGTTGCTCCGTCTGCTATAGTGGTTGTATGCGTATCAGCGTTAGTAGTGATGGCCTCAGTGCCGTAACTAAACGCTTCTGCAATTAATTCTAAGTTGGTGTTGGTGCTTGAACCCCAAGTGCCTGACTCATCACCAGTTGCTATTTCTTTAAGTCTTAAATCATTTACATAAGTTGCCATATTTTGCCTCTGCTTGTTATTCTACGCTACTTCCTCCCAAGATGGTATTTGAGTTTCATCTATTTTTGAAAAAGAAGATGATTGCGTATCAGTTATAGTAGTATAGTTTGGAGTTTGGTTTTCATCAATACGCGACCATATTAAAAATTTACCAACTTCTCCTGTTGCGCTAACTCCATTTGGTAATACATTTGCTTTTGCATTAAAAGTAACGGCTCCAACATTTCCTGTTACGCTGTACCCTGCTACAGAAATATTGGTATTAAGTATTAAAGAAATAGATCCTAGCGCAGAAGTTCCAGCAACTCCAGTTGCAATAATAATATTTGCATCACCTTCAACACTAACAGAAACATTTCCAAGAGTGCCAACAAGGCCATTCAATAATACAACAGCTTGAGATTCTGTAGTAACTGTTCCTAAAGCAGATGTTGCTACCTGACTAGCTAAAGTAACATTAGCTTCAGCATCAACGGTTAATGCGCCTAAAACAGAAGTGCTTTCTAGTCCTGATGGGGTAGCATTTGCGTCAGCGTTGATTGTGACTGAAACTGCGCCTAGTGTGGCTGTAATTCCAGCTACTGCTGCAACAGCTTTTCCGTTTACTCCAGGCGCTGTTAAGGCTGATGTTGCTGATAGACCAGTAAGATTGACAGGTACAGATCCTTCACCCCACCCGAGTTCACCCCAAGTGCCTCGACCCCAACCATTAAGAGAAGCCATTTAAGGCTAGGCGATTCTTATAATCGCTGTACTAGCTGCTGCTGCTGGAAATACAATGGTAAAGTCTCCAGCGGTAGATGTTTTGTCGCCACCAAAATCAATTGTTGCTACTGATTTATTTGCATCGCTTGAGTTGTAAATCATACAACCTCTAGCTGTAATGGTAGCAGTACCAAAAGTTAAATCAGCAAAGTCTGTAAAAGCTGTTGTTCCAGATGATGTTGGATTTACGTTTGTTAAATTAGCTCCACCTGAAGTGTAATTAGTGCCAGATGCTTGACCTGTAGTGGTGAAAGAGGTTGTAGTAGCCCCCAAAGTAGCTGATGAAGTATACAAAGCCAGTTTAAAAGTATCAGCCCCATTATCAAAATCGTGATTGCCTTTTAAAAGCTCTACTTTAAAACTTGTTGTAAGTGTTGATGTAATTGCCATAATTATAGTTTCCTAATTAAATCAGAAGCTTGCGTTAAACCTTTTTTATCTAATTTATTATTAATTGTAATCCTATCAGATTTTATAGCATTTTGCATATATTGTTCAATAACTTTTGTAATGTTGTCTTTGTAATTTTTAACTTGCTCTTGTATTTGTTCAGGAGCATCTTCGCTTGTTTGAATAATTCTATCAATACAAAGTTTTGCCCAAAACTCAGGTGGATGGCCGCCTTCTTCTGTTGTATGAACTTCTATTACTCCTAGCTCTGGGCCAGCTTTATAACTCATTACCATTTTTTAGGTTCTCCTACTTTATTTTTTTTAAGGTGGCTGTCATTCCTGTCAATTAAAACAGGTTCTTGATCTTGTTTGTATTGAACAATTTGACTTCTTTTTTTAGCAATCAATACTCCATTTTCGTCAGTAATAACAACTAATGGATCATCAAGTCGATGATATCCATAAAGTTTTTCATCAGATGGAACAGCTGTATCAAGAAGATAACTTGTAGAAGCAACCTCAACTTGAATGCCATTAAACATAGCTTTGCTTAACCAAAACTCTACACAGGCTCTGCCTGATTCAGCAAAATGCAAATTGCCTTTGTAACTAAAATCAATCCCAAACATTTTAATTTTCTTAACTTTATTCCAAAAAGCAAAAGCTACTGCATAAGCAACAGTATTATTTAGATAATGAGATCCACATCCAGCTAAAACTTCATCAATTGGATACTCTACTAGGCCAGGACAACGATCATCTAATTCGCATGTATAAACTGGACCTTGGTGTTCAGTTAAAAGTTTTGACATGCTATCAGTTTGACCACCAGCATCATCGCTATCTAAAAATCTAGACGCTGGATCCATCATAAAAACTCTATCGTGAAATATAACAGATGCTACTGAATTAATAGCCCACACTTCATCAAAGTGTGATCCATGTGATTTTGCTAAGTTATAGTCAAACCAGCTTTTGCCCATTCCGACAATAGCTACGGTTTTACCTTCAAGTTTCTTGATTGGTTTCATATCTTCTCCTTTTTTAAAACTAAGTAATTTGAGTTCTTAACGAATCATACCTATATTCGTCTCTTCTTCCTCTGGCTTCAGCTAAATTTTTTAATCTTGCGACTTCTTTATTAAATCTGTCTTCATACAAAGCCATCATATCAGCATCACCTTTCATAAAAGTGTAAGCTTCAACTAGGCATCCATATAGTAAAGCATTTCTTGCGTTTTGAGAAATCCAAGTACCAGATGTTTGAGTGGTTAAACTGTTTGGTTCATATAAATAATGAAGCTCAACATTATAATCTTGATCTGGAACAGGAGAGACTATAAGGGTAGATCCATTATTAGAGCCTGTAGAAAGCTCTTTGTCAAAATCTGCATAATATAACGGCCTGCCTCTTTCTGATGTAGCAGTAGGATCTGTAGCATATTCTCGCATAAAGCTTGTATGTTTTTTATCTAAATAATGATAGTCACCATTTCCATCTATTACAGCTAAAGAAAAAGAAACTTGAAAGTCGCTAGGAGCTGTAAGATATGTGTTTCCAGTGGTTAAATTACCAGTTACATTTTTTCTAAAATAATCTAACTGTATTAAATGAAATAATCTTTCTTCAGCACTTAAAATAAAATCATCTAAAGTATTTACAAAAGTTGTTTCTTCATTTTCAACAAAATTTTGTATAAGTGTTTTTAGTTCTGTTAAAGTCATGATGTTGTAATTGTAACCTCTCCAACACCACCTGTCATTTCATCAACTGTAAAGTTTGTTCCTATAATATCTGAGTTCATATAGTGAGGTTTATAAATATCTGTATAAACCACTACAACATAGCCTTCACCCACTTCTTTATCAGTATCAGGTCTTGGTTGGTAAATTGCTTGAGGATCAGCTGGAGCTGTATGAGGTTCTAGTTGAGGATGTTTAGGTTCGTAGCATTCGCTACAAACTTTAAAACCAGTCCATTCTTTTTTTAAATCTAGCAAAGGGTATTCAAACGCACATCTATCGCATAAACCTACTGCAAATTTACCTGAAGCGTAAGACATATTACCTCAAACTGTTAAAAGGTCTAATTCTAAATGAAGCTTTATCTTCATCAGTAGACATAGCCCTATTAAATTCTTCTTCGTATACTTGTTTTAATAATTGAACTTTTTCTGGAGCTCTTTTAATTGCAATATAATATGCAAGACCTGCTGCAAAACAAGGATAAAATCTGAATGGCATATCCATAGTATTTGTTGCAGCGTCGGCATCATCCATTCTAATCATTTTATTAAAAACCAAAATATCTGTTGAGTTTTCTGGCGTAGGCCAAACTTTTAAAACAGGTGCATTCAGCTTATCTAAAAACCATTGAGAAGGCATGCTTTGAGTTGTTTTATTGGGAATATTTAAATAAGAACTTCTGCTTAATCTATCTATAGAAATGTCAGTTTGCTCTCCATTTGTTGTACGTCTTAAAACAACATCTAGAATATCAATTACGTTAGAGTTTAAAGTATATTCAGCCGTTCCTTGAGTAACAGTTTGAGTATCTTGTTCTATTGTCCATTGATTTAGACCTCTGTTAGCCCATTCAGCAAGCATAAGATTAATAGATCTTCTAGCAGTTTTTAGATCATAACCAGTTCTAAGCTCTAGGCCACATCTTTCAAATGCTTCCTCTACGAACTCAGCTACGTTTGGTTCAAAATCTGTACTGCCTGAAAGTGCCATAACTAATCCTCTGGAGCGTATAGATTGTTAAATGTTACATTTGGATCCATATAGCTCTCATGTTGTTCTGCTGAATGCGTCCACTGAGAGGGCATAAAATCTGGTGCTCCCTCGCCTACACGCCATAAAGCAGGATTTGTTGCTCTTACTCTATTATTAGGTAGAGCTACAAAATTGCCAGTATATTCACCAGCATCTGTTAAATATAGCACATGTGACTGCTTATGTTGAGCTGGGTCATCCGCTATAGAATTATCTGTATAGTCTACAGTAAATAAATACTTTCCTGTATAAAATTCTCCTCCTATTTTGCATATCCAAGGAGACGAACTTACCCTGTCCATAACTACAACAGAGTGCTCATGACTTAAACAATCCCAAGGCTGAGCTAAATGATCTTCCATTGGGCTTGGCCACTCTTGCAGAGGAATATCTGCAACTAAAGCTTGTATGGGCATTCTTGCCCACATAGCACCACCATGAACATTTGGCGCATCTTCCATACTATCTATTTCGCATCCAGTAAATACAACTTGAAATGATAAAGATCTATCTGGAATTGTATTAACAGCTATAACAAGAGCATGTAAATACTCTCCATGATAGTTGCTATGATTGGCGGTAAATTCTTTTCTTACCCAGCATTTAAACTGAGGTATGTTAGAAATTAAATATGACATTTAAGGTGCAAATTAAACTTTGCCGCCCTTTGACATATATTTAGTTCCTTTGGCTGCCCCGCCTTTCGCCATATATTTAGTGCCTTTTGCTGCTCCTCCTTTGGACATATACTTGGTTCCCTTTGCAGCGCCGCCTTTAGCCATATACTTAGTTCCCTTAACTGGGCCACCTGTAGCATATCCTTTAGTTTTTTTAAACATAATTACTCCTAATATTCTTTAGTTTTCTTTCTTCGGTTGCTCATTACTTTACCACAACCTCTTGCTATATAAATATTTATAGGACCGCCTTTTGCTTTTTTTGTCCTACCGTCTTTCCAGCTAATTCTTTTGGAGCTGGTCTTTTTTTTGGCTGCTGATGTACATTGAGCTTTTGTTGGTCTACAGGCAGGATAACTTCTGCGTTTTTCACCTTTTTTTCTACCGCAAGGCTTACCAGTCTTACAGTCCACCCATCCTGTACCATCATTTTTAGAAAACCAATCTCTAAGTGTTTCTTTTTTAGCCATTAGCTTAATTTGGTTTTTGTTCTTTTGCCTGAAAGCATATTGTTTAAACCTCTTGCTTTAACAAATGTTACTTCGCCACCAGCTGATTTTTTTGTTCTTTTCTTGCTATTGCCGTAATTAGCTGCGCCAACTTTTCTGCATTGGACTAATCTTCCACTAGCATATGCGCTAGGCCAAACTTTAGCACTACGCTTTACTTTATGATAACAAGCGTCTTTTTTTCCACTAGCCATTTAACATTTCCACCTTCGTCTTGCTTGACGTATTCTTGAGTTAGGATCATTTCTTGTTTTAGCTGAACTACGTTTAAGTTGTCCAAGAGATCTAGCGCAATATGATTTACGTCTTTTTGCAGCTTTGCTGCCTTTTTTAACTTTGCCTGTTACAGCTGTTTTTAATTTAGATCCAGGGTTAGCTTTACGATAGGCCGCCACACCTTTTTTGGTCATACCAGCACCAGACTTGGTGGGACGGTAATTAGCGCCTTTACCTTTAGTTGTTTTGCGTATAGGTTTTGCTTTTTTTCGTTCTGCCATAACACTTAATATAGTAGCACTATAGAAGTGCTACTACAAAATTAAAAACTAAGAATGAAAAACAGTTACTCTGTCTATATTGCTTAATACAACATGAATACCATCTGAAAACAAAACTCCAGAATCTGGAATATTCATAGTTTCAGTATCATTTGCATTACAAGGAGCAATAAGAAGAGTAGTGCCAGTAACAGAACCATCTCTAAAAGTTACAGTACCGTCAGAAGACCCTCCTGCGATAACATAACCTCTTAGTCTAGATCTGCCTGCTTGCAAAACAGCTCCGCCAGTAGCGGAGCTGGTGCTAGTAGCTGTTTTTACATCTGAGCCTACAATTCTACCTGCCATAGTTAGCTCCTAAATTACGCGTCAGCGTATGGTGTAACTATAGTTCCTGAACCAATTAACAAAGAACTATGAACAAGATATGTTGCAGTATCAATAGCTGTAAAGCTAACAATACTTCCAACGATTCCACCTTTGGTTGAACCATTCATAGTAATAACATCATTTGTTGCTGCTGGAACAAAAGCTTTTTTAGCACCATCATCTACAGCAACAAGGATTGCACCTTTGAATTTGTCAGTTCCATCAGTTTTGATATCAAGATCAGTAGCTGCTGTTTCAATATAGAAATTAAAAGTAGCACCAATATTGTTTGTCTGATTAGGATCTGTAGGATCGCTTGGTGTAGTTGTAACAATTGAAGGTAAAGTAAACTTACCGTCTGCATCATTACACAACAAGATTTTTCCTGCATGTGCATCTACTGTTAAAGTAGTATCTGCGGTTAAAGAAACAGAGTTATTAACCCCTGCTGAAATAAATCCTGCCAAAGATTTGACTGGACCTGAAAAAGTTGATTTAGCCATTATTTTCTCCTAACTAAATATGTTGCGCCATCTTGGAGTAAGTCTGCCGAATCAGTTGGTGCAACGGGTTACTTCGGTTTAGATAACTATACTACTTTAGAGGTCTTGAGGGAAGTTTTCTTTAGATTTTAAAATTTCTTCTCTACATTTAAATAAGGCTTGATAAGACTCTTTGATTGCTGGATCTCTGCCAAATTCATCTATCATATCTTTGCCAATCATTTCAACTAGAGCTATAACAGTTGTCATTCTGCCGTCTATATCTTTTATTTTTTGAATATCTTTTGCTGTCATTGTAGATTCTTTTTTCTGTCTAATATTATAACCATCCAGCCAGTTTTTTACATTAATTAGTTTTTTGCTGAAGTCTGGATAGGTTTCCCAGTCTCTTATCTCTTCTATATCTCGGCCGCAACCTTGACATCTTTCGTCAAAGGGAGCCATTGACGTTGAACAACGCCCATTGCAGGGTGAGTTAGCTAAGCTAATACTCATATGTAAACCAGTATTCATAAATATACCTCGGTTTACTCAAATTCTACATCAAGAATCTAATTATAGGTAGCTTTTTGTAAATTTTTGTATAAAAAAAGGGGAGCAAATGCTCCCCTTTTATCAATTGCTAAGAATTAAGCACCTTGAGAAGCGAAAACAGCTCTCCAATTGGAGAAACCGAAAGAGTATCTTTCTCTAGCTTTGTAACGCATGTTACCAGTATCGAAATCACCCTCTAGGGCTGTTGACATAGGACTTCTTTGGAAGTGTTTAAAGCCGTCTGGACAATCTGTTTTTAAGAACCAAG
>UEXM01000518.1_pt1 | contig 40324 bp, 62 predicted proteins | sample 1796661 | NCBI WGS metagenome assembly UEXM01 (sample SAMEA4772469, study PRJEB27181) | metagenome | reverse complement strand
CTTTTTTCAGATTTCTCTGGTTTTTTTGGGGCAAGTTCATATAATTTGATTAAATACTTATAGGGAGCTTTCGGTCTATACTCGCTATTTCCTGGTATTTCTCTCTATTCTAAGTATTCCTATGTGTAAAGTAAAGTGCAGGTATACTTATCCTCTTTGTTCTCAATGGTTTAGATCTTATCTATTGATATGTATATAGTTACTAAAGATGACTAATTTACTTATCTTTTCTATAAAAAAACTATATCTTTTACTATCAGACAATATGTTTTTTCTTAAAATATCAATAGTTTAATAACGTATACAATCAATAGAGTAAGAATGATCTCACCAGAGACTCTAAGTATGGTAAATCTATTATCATCTAACATGTCGAGGCCTCATTAGATTTAGGTATATATACTCGGACTCTCACAATAAGTTCATCTACAAGAAGAGCGAGGTTTGGGTTATTAGAATCTTCATGAGCTAATTTATAAGCTTCAGCACAAAGAGAATCATTAGACATATTATAAGTATCTTGTCTAGTCATATTAATTATTTTCGTTTATAGTATTATTAACTTTGATCCACTTAGCAGAGTCGCCACGGCCGATCTTTCTAACTATGCCTTTCTTAGCTAATTCTCTAAGAGCGGTGCTAGCGTAAGTAGAGCTGATATTGAACTTAGCTTTAAGAGCATTGATAGAAGGGACGTCTAATTGTTTAGCTACAAACTTCTTAACGTCTTCTTTCTTATTCTTTCTGCTTACATACTTATTAGATTTATCAGTAACCACTCTACTAGACATATCGAATCCTTTACCACCGAACGCCAGGTTCATAGTATTAGCAGGGCCGAATCTATTTTTACTAAAGAATATATCTCTTACAGTATCATCATCTCCATTGATCAGCATATTAAGATTAGCATCTACAGTATGAGGAACGAGTGTAGTGCCTTTTAATTTGCCTGCTTTAGTTAAGTGCATAACAAAGCAAATGCAGCATTCATTCTTCTGAGCGGCTTTAACCAGAGTAGTAAGAGCATACTTTTCCTTTTCCAGACTATTCATTTTAGTCTTAGTAGTTAAGGCTTGGAAGCTATCAACTACGATATAATCACATTCTTTAGTTAATTTAGCAATTTCATCTACATCTGTTTTATTAGCTATCCTGAGTGAAGTACAACCGAGTCTCTTACAATTCATAGCTAACTGATATATATTCTCTTCACCTGAGCAGTAAGCAACGTTATAATTATTCTTAGATAGACCTTCTAACAATTGTACCATGAACGTAGTTTTACCAGTTCCAGCACCAGCAGTTAGTGTCATAGTAGAGCCAGGTAAGAAGCCTTCATGTAGGAATTCATCTACAGTTTTGATTCCGGTCATGATTCTGTTATAAAATCTCTCAGGTACCTCTATATCTGATACCTTCACTAGGTTGGTTTGTTTGAAATCTAAGTTCATATCTCTCTTAATTGATAACTCAATTATAGGAGTTTCCAGACGAAACATCAAGAAAAGAATCTTTCGGCTCCTTTATTTTAACAGACAATCATAGCCAAGAGTAGTATTAAAGTAAGAAACAAGGAGAGACCCAGGAATATTAAGGGAGATAATAGATCAAAGAATAGTTTCATCAATTATTATTTATGATCTAAAGGTAATGTATGGATCTCCCATGGAAACACCAACCAATCATCCGATGTTACAAGTTCTGAATAGTGATCTGGTCTGAACTCTGAGTTCTTCTTACAATAGAGACAAGCTGTAGTGATCTTAGGAACATTTGTAATATTTCGTAGGTACTTATATATGTCTTCGAATGCTTGTAAGGTCTTGCCAGAGTCAGCTAGATCATCTACTAGTAAGATATTATTATACTTACTCAACTCATCGAACAAAGAGAGGGTACCCGAACTGAATGTAGTCTTAGATCTAGTATTATCTTCTGTGTAGGATTTGATCTGAATAGTTTTAAACGTTTCTACTTCAAGGTTATACGCTACAAGTGTCGCTGGAATCACACCACCTTTAGCTATACCGATAACGCAATCAAACTTATCTAGATCTCTATTTCGGATTTGCTCACAGAGTTTATCACTGAGTAGTCTAATCTCTTCAAAACTAATATATCTCATATCAAACGATTAAACTCAACAATAATGACAAAACTAAATACAACAAACCAACCACAATACCTATAGAACCTAACAACAGCATGCAGATCATAATTGTAGCACCATCAGTCATCATACAATGTACAAAAGAAAAGATACAAAACACCCATGCACTCAGACCGATAGCTGCTCCTAATGGTTGTGAAGCTCCTCCTATTAATAAAATAAAATAGAACGCTACGGCTAATGCTAATGATATAGCAAAGTCAAATAAGACTTCATAAACCGCTCCCATAACTTGCTTAGAATGATTATTCATATATTAATACTATTATAAGAGGTACCCGGAACAAGGCCATGAAAAAGATCAGCTCATATCGTTTTCGTATACATTATCCAGTCCGGGGTTTTGCTGTTGCCATTGATTAATTAAGAGTTGATGGAATTCTTTATCTCCTAGATATGGTACATCTTCTTTCTTATAGATCCAGAACCTAATATTACTACGATCACTATCATCTACGTAATAACTATAGCCAGACATAGGAGTGGATTTTAATAATCTAAATGTTAATTTAGAATAGATAGGGCCTCTATTCTCAGATTTAGCACCAGTGAAGAGTATGACTTTAGGGTCTTCAGCGCTGATATAGTGTTTAAGAATATGTATAATTGTACCAAAGACACGAGTAGCACTATGTCCTCCTTTACCGGTTTTGCTTACATTCCCAGTACCCTTATCAGAGAATACATATTCAGCAACATTTACACTAGCTAGTTTTGAGGCGTTTGGATACTTAGATGCTATGTCTTGGTCTGCAGATTGAACCGCTTGCTGTTGGTCTTGTAATGAGCGACCATCACTATCTCTCTTTTGTTGTATGAATTCATCTAATGTATCTTCTGTGTTGAATACAGCTTTTATACTATATGGATCATCCACATCATCAACGTTAAAGTTATAAACGGTTAAAGCTCGTTTACTGCTATCGATATCAAATTCATAAGGTTTATCGAATGCTTCGTTGAGATTATAAAAGTCTTTAAAGTTCATATTATAATAGTATTTATATCATCCCCATACTATTATAAGAGGTACCCGGAATAAGTCCATAAAAAAAGACCAGATCATGACAAACTGGTCTTTCATTTATATTTATGTTTTTATTAATGATACGTACCGAAACCACCGTATTGCTCCCGGTCGCGCTGAAGGTCATAACGACGTTTACTTATTTCAACCTCTAGTTTACGTATCTTCTTTTTCAGCATATCTTGATACGCTTCTACACTGCCATAGTTCTTTTTAGCGAATTCGACATCTGGATTATCATGCTGCGCTTGCAATGATCTTAAGTCGTCATCGATATTCTCCATTTTAATTCCCTCTGGTCGTTCCCGTGGGCGCGTCTGGCTAGGAGGATATGTATTTAAATCATTCCTATCAACTGTGTAACCATCTCCTAACTCGATAACATCAATGTCATCACCATCAACAGCAATAACTAAAGCTTCATCAAAGTCCTGACCAGTAACATGTACAACACTATTGATTTTAATTAATCTACTAGCGACGTCACTCCTATTAACTGTGAATCCATCCCCCATTGCAATAACATCAATATTATCACCATCAACACCAACAACTAAACCTTCGTCAAAGTCATCCTGACCTGCAATCTGTACAACACTACCAATAGGGAAGGAGAGATCTGCTTCCCGGAGAGGTGATCTGGTTTTATTTACTACTTGCTCGTATAGTTTTTCAAATTCGTTCATATATTTATTTATTTTATCTTGTTAAAATATTTATTACTTAACGTAGAATTCTTTTGAGACCATCAACGATTTCTTGTTTGTACCCTTCAGATAGAGATGAAATGGACCTTTTTTCCTCTTCTTCTACTCCTTCGTTATTACCTTGATCTGCCTGAGCATCTTGTGCAATACTAGCGTTACGCGCTTTGCGTTTTTCAAATTTATCATCTTGTTCATCAAGATAATGAGCGACTGCCTGCAGGATAACAGACATAGTCATATCTGCATCTACTTGTTCAGCATATCTAGATGCCATACCTTCGATTAATTCAGCAGCATGTGTTGCGCTTTCTTCGTAATCATCAGGGTCCTGATTAGTTACTTCGTTTCTGTAATGTTTAATAAGATCGTTAAAGTTAGCCATGATATAATTATTTATTAAAAGAGTTTACTTAATAGGAATAAAAATGTGTAATAGATAACTAACACAATTTCCCAACTAAGAATGATATAAGGAATATTTTTTAGCATTTACTTGATACTGCTTCTGGATCGAAATCTACATATGCATAATGAAGATCTTCGCTTCGTCGGACATCTTTACGATTGACAACATATTTCTTACTATCAAGAATCCAACTCATATCATCATCAACATCATCTTCAATAAATACATATTCATCATTTCCATCGATTAATAAAAGACCTGTTTGACCGTAACAAAAGTCAGGGTGATCTCTACCTATAAATATCGCTTGTGGTGTTCTATCATCTACAGGAGTTCCCATTTGATAGTCATTAAATAAGTTTTTACCTTGTTCAACTTTCATTTTTAATTATCTTTATCTTATTTCTTATTGCAAAACAGTTAGCAGAAAATTCACTAGTAAATGTATTCTCCCCATCCTTAATTGTTAAGACCCATTTGCGATCTTTCTCTTTGAGGTACCCGATACGTTCTGTTCTCTTCGCCATTTTTCGTATTCTTTTTCTCTCTTAGCGAGATTCTTATCTATAATTATTTCACTGGTCTGAACTTGCCAGAGTGTTGGTATAGAATGGTAGTACGAACTATTTGATTTATTATATGGTTTCTGACATCCGATGCAAGATATCAATAATATAGCTATTAAGATACTCTTCATATTGCTTGAAAATTTAAAGAAACTAGAGCGGCAACGAGTACCGCTCTAGCTAGATAGATAAGAGATAAGATATGATTAGGATGAAATTCTTTTGTTGTTTGTTTTATCTCTCACTTACTTCATATATTATAGCCACTAGCCCTAAACAATGCAACTAGTCTTATGTTATATCTATTACGGTTATCTTTTTAGATTTAGCATTTTTTAATAGATCAACGAAATCAATTAACTCAAATAGCTCTTTTTCTTCATTAGATAGTTCATCATAAAAATCACCTCCAATGACATCTGGATAGCTCATACTGCGCCTCTTAAGCTTAAATCTTAATATATTATTAGGCGTGGTGAGTTCTACATTAAATTTAACTTTCTTCATTTAAATAATTTTCTAAAAACTTCCGCATACTTCATACTCGTTTTATTCAAAATATCCTGAGGTAGATCAGGAATAGGGTAAGTCTTGTCCCATTCAATTTTTAATAGATAGTTTCTTATTATTTGTTTATCGTAACTCGGTTGACTTTGACCTTCTTTATAAAGCTCTTTGTCCCAAAACCTAGATGAATCTGGCGTTAGTAGTTCGTCTATTATAATAATCTCATCATTATAAATACCAAATTCAAATTTAGTGTCAGCAATAATAATACCTCTATTATAAGCATAATCAAATGCTTTATTGTATATCTTTAAGCTATACTTCTTAATTTTCTCAGCTATTACTGAACCAATTATCTGTTCCATCCTTTCAAATGAAATATTCTCATCGTGTTCATCTGATTTTGTTGATGGGGTGAATATAGGTTCGGGGAGTTTACTTGACTCCTTTAAACCAGCTGGTAACGGTACCCTACATACTGATTGCTTCTCTTTATATTCTAACCAACCAGATCCTGTAAGATATCCTCTAACAATACATTCAACAGGTAGGGGTTTAGCTTTCTTAACTATTGTAAAGTCTTGCTCTTTCTTTATGATATGATTACCTACAATACCCTCCATCATATCAAACCATCGATATGACATTAGATTTAATAATTCACCTTTATTAGGTATCGTTTGATTTAAAACAAAATCAAACGCAGATACTCTATCAGAAACTTGAATTAATAATTCATTAAGGTTATCAGTCTCGTAAATATCTCTAACTTTACCAGATTTAAGCCTTTTCATTATTGGTAAATTTTAATGGATTAGATGGGACTGGCTGCTTCCTTCCTTGTTTATCTACAAAGAATTCCTTTTTCTCTTTAGGGTCTTCAGTAGAGAGGATATATTCTAGATCAACTTCTTTATCTAATAGATCAAGCTCATTAAAACCAACCCAAAATAATCCACGTTCATCTTCTACAGTTGGGCAAAGCATGCCCCGTAGCATCATCTTTTTTAATAATTCCTTATAAGTCATTTTTCTTAAAAAAGGATTTAAGAACAGACAATAGCTTTTTCAACAGCTTAAGAAACGGTCCGTCATAATTACCACGGGTTACAGTATCATTTGTCGCGATTCCACTGAGTGACATCATGCCACTCTTTATAGATACATTACCACCAGATGGAAGTATGACGCTATTCACTTCTCCACTTTCTACTTTACCACTATTTAAATGTAGTTTAATTTCTATGTCATGGATACGTCCTACAAAAGATATAGGAGTTGGCTTGACAGTTATGATTCCAGAATAATTTACTAGAATTTTCTCATCACCACTTGTATTATGATATAGTTTTTTACGGGAGATAAAGTAATGATCATTAACTGTAAGGGATGATAATATAGTACCGGTTATTTGTTTCTTATCGTGACTTAATATAACATCTAACTGACCTTCTGTGAGATAAGGTTTAATTAACGTTAAGGGTATTGTTATCATTTTTTTCATAATATCATTTTATCAGAGCTCAGGGATTTAGATTGAGTATCATTATAATGAGCGCGTTCTTTATATTTTTGTTTTTTGTGATTCAAGTAAGGAAAGGATAAGGCATCCCTGTATAATTTAGCATTCGCCTTTACTAGATCCCTTAGTTGTTGCACTTATGAATATTTAAGATTTATCCTCAAATTCTTTCATACCTTTTTCAGTTAATTTGTAATGAGTTTCTCCATTGATATCGACTAGCTCAATAGTACCTTCTTCAATCATCTCAAGTAGAGCATCTTCAAAGTCTTCTTCATGAATAACTGAAGGTTCTAAATCGGATTTATTAACACCGGCTAGAATACTATCGCAGTTATCGGTTACATGTTTTAGTAGTTGATCTATCTTATCCATACTTAATATTATGAGGTCTAGCCGCTATAACTCAAGCATTTCTTTAAAGTATCCGGTGTGTTAGGATAAATATTAATATGCAACTCGATAACAACACTAAGTTTGATATCAATATCAAATGGTTAGTTCAGATTATAGGTATTTGTATAACCGCAGCATGGGGTTATTTTACAATAACAACTCATCTAACAGAGCTGAAAATGGATGTTATAAGAATGAATGACCAAGTAGGAATGAATTCAGAATTTCGGATCAAATGGCCTTTAGGTCAATTAGGCGCTTTACCAGACGATGCAGAACAGAATTTAAGATTAAGATATATTGAGAAGGACCTCGATAAATTAAGCTTAACAGTTGATAGCTTGAAGGTTAAATCTATAGAGTCAGAGGTTAAACAAAAGCTTAGCGTTCCTTGAACTTAATCTCTATATCTAGACTAGATAGAATTCGTACTATAGATCTAGCTAACCTAGTTACTTTAGTTTCTGATAAGTCCCATATATAAGCATGAATTAACTCATGTATGACTGTCTCTAATACTTTCTTATCATCTTGATGAGGATTGACTAATATCTTATTAAGCCTATCGTGCTCTGGATAATCACAAATACCTTCCGCGACTAATTCTTTCCTGGGTTTACGAAGTTTGATTTCATATTCTGCTTTATCAAAGTTTTTAAACTTCGTAGACTTCATGTAATTATTTAATCTGGATACACCTCGATCCAACACTCCGGGCATAATTGACCAGACCCTTCTACGTAATAAGATCTCTCATATATATTTTTTGTTCTCTCTTCGTTAGTCTCTGTACCGCAGCAAACACAGCAATCAAACACAGGAGCTTGTTTTTCTTTATTCATTTTCTCTTCTTTCTACGACGAGGATTAAAATAAGTATTAAGACGACATAAGCAATACTTGGTGAAGGGACATTTATCACATGGCCCATGAGCACTAATATCAGGTCTATGACAAGTATTATTTTCAGAAATGTCTTCAACGTATTCTTTAAGTTCTAGTTCAGTCATTTTGTAATTTTATCAAGATCATCATTCCATTCAGTATTATTAAAGCAATAATCTACGAGAACGTTTATATCAGGATCATCAGATATATTAAGATCGCTTATAACTTTATCAAAAATCCTATATTGTTCCTCTTGCTTCACTTGAATTATATCTCGCGCTAAGTTTAACTTACTTTTAAGCTGATTGTTCATCTCTAGTTGGCCAAATATACTCTAGACCTTCTTTTGTATTTTCAAACTTTTCTTTATAGTAATCAGGCTTTTTCTTGATAAGCATAGAGCGATGAGATTCATGAATATCTTCTCTACCTAACCAATTAGGCAATTTATCTGGAGATTTAGATTCATAATGTGCGCTGATCTTCTCTAGGCAAGTGTCTTTATAACCTCGTTCCTTCCATGCTTCACATACAGCTATACCGTAATCAACTAATGCATTAGAATAGTCATGCTTTCCGGGCATGTACCACATATCACGAGCGGGATGATTTTTCCATCCTCTATAGTCCGTTCCTTGTTTGTCAGCTTTAATGCTGTTAAGGAGCTGGAGACACTCTACTCTCTGTTTACCTAATCTTTTCATATCTAAAGACTGAGCAGATTTTCTGAAGTTAGTATATGGTAGAAATGTCTGAATAGCGCTGTATCTTTCTCTTTAAGTTAATGTTTAAGTTCTCTATTATTATATAGCATCTAAAACAATATGCAATAAAAAATGACTCAAGAGCTACAGGTGTTTTAAAGTGTGCACAAAAACGCCAGCGAGTAAAAGCTCTTGAGTCATAAAATATTTATATTAATAGGTGAGATATTAAATGTAGTTTTCTTCTGATTCTAATACATATTCATTATACATCTCATTGAATTCTCTCCTAGCATCCTTAGCTTCTTCTGTCCATTCTTTAATAGATAAGTCTTTAAGATACATAACATATACAGAAGACCCTATTTGGTCTCTCGTTTTGAGGTCTAAGAAATAATGATAACCAGCTCCTTTAATTATTTCTAGCTCGTACTTCTCTATAGCTTTGTTAATTCTTTTTAAAGTCATTTTTAGTCTTATCAATTGTTTCTTCAGCTAGATGAATCCATTCTTTAATACCTAATATATCTATAAAGGATGAGGGGAAAATACTTCCAATTCTCTCTCCATTATTATTTATGAAGTAACAAAGATCATGCGTTTGAAAGTATGATAGACCTGTATGCTTGATAGCATAATCAATTTTACGGCTATTTAACTTAGTGATAGAAGAAGACAAGAGTCCCATAAGAGTATATGGTAAGAAATAAATTTAAGAATGCAAGAGAATTACCTAGATAGACCTCGCATCATATTGACAAGTCTTACCCCTCTAGTCTTTACCTGCCTATACCACTTACTATCAACCATAGCGTCGGCGGCCTTATCATAATTCCTAGCATCTAAAGCTCTCTTCAAATCTTTAAATTTACTGAGTCGGTTTAAACCTAGGTTGAACGACATATCAACTAATATACCTTTTGCGGTTTCAGGTAGTTCATTAAAGCTTGGGTAATATGTCTTAGCATCTTTGAGAGACTGATCTAATGACATTTTAAATAGGTCATTAACTTGTTTATTGGTTAGTTCTTTACCACGGAGAACGTCGTTAAGATTAGCACCTACTTGAGCTAGATCATTCTTTGCAGTTCTGTTCTTTAGATTGTATCCAATACCTATAGTAGGTATGCCTAAAGAATCCTTATAGACTTTATTATGTCTACCTTCATGGCGCTCAATCATCTCAGGTGTATTAGACCAGAAGTTATAACTTGATTGAGATACTGATGGTTTAGGAGCTGCTTGCGCAGTTTGTTTCCCTACACCACCGAGCGCAGTAGCTCCAATAGCTAAACCTGTAGCTAACTTACTTTTCCAATCTTCGTTCACTATTTCGTCTGAATAAATATTGTTTATTTCTGTTATAAAGCTCATATATTAGATACCTTCTGCAAACTATGCAATAATATTTAGTCTCTGAAGACAAAAAAACTCCGTAAACACCTCAGCATTTACGGAGAAAGCAACTACTCAATGTAGTTCGAACTTTTTTTTAGGTGGTTACTGTACTTGGACAACCTTTATTTCTTTTTTAGGTTTTACTTTACGAGATAGAGTAATGACGAGCATTCCATCTTGCAAGGTACAACCTAAGGTGTCCAAATCATACAGTGTAGGATTAACCTTAAAGGATCGAGTATAAGTCTCGTCCTTTGATCCACCGTTCTTTGTCACGCTACGCGACGCAGAAATATAAAACTGATCATCCTCAGAAGTTACTTCTAGGTTCTCTTTCCTTACTCCCGGTAGATCAATCTCTGCACGAAACTGTTTTTCACTTTCATTAAATCTGATATTATCATCTGTAAACTTTGATCCAATTTGAGTTAGAAATTGATCATCAAATAAAGATGAAAAGATATCTGTTGGTAACCCAGCTTTACGAAAAGCTGGCCTTGTTAGTGTATTAAAATAATTAGACATACACCATTATTTATATAGTAAATCTAGTTTATTGCAACTATTTCTTTCTAGATCCTCCGAAGTATTCTTCCGCGAAACCTTCTTGTAATAGTTCTTTGTTTAAGTTAACTTTACTATCTGGAGAGAAAAGTTCTCCTAATATTCTACCAAATTTACCTTTATTATCTAATTCAGTTCTAATTATAATACTTCCTTTATAATCGTCAATTCTTTTTTGCAGATAATCTTTAGCGGCTAGACCTCTAGCTTTCTCTTCTAAGTCTCTTGTTCGAGTCTCTGGAGTGTTAATACCATATAAACGTACTCGTTCTTTTCTGAATGTAGAGAAGCCTACATCAATAAGAACATCTACAGTATCTCCATCTACAACTCTAAGAACCTCAGCATGATAAGTGTACATATCAATCAAATAAATCGGTAAAGAAGCCTTTAACAGGAATATCTTCCGGGTTCTTTTCTGCTCTATCGATTGCTACTTTTAGCTCTCGTTCAGTAAACAGTAAAGGGTATTCTTTTCCTTTAGTATTTTCAACCCACACAGCATAATACTCCTCAGCTGCGCCGAACTTCTTATCTCTATTTTCTACTATTTGTATTTTTCCGTTTCTTGCGCTTGTCATAAATATCCTCCTCTAGTATTTAAGAGGAGGATGTATTTATTCAATTTTAAAGAGCTGACTCATCTACTTCACCAGTTCGAATTCTAATCGCTTTCTGAACGTCTGAAATAAATATCTTACCATCTCCTACCTTACCAGTTTTCGCAGCTTCAATAATAACATTAGTAATTTCATCAATCCTTTCATCAATAACAACTAATTCGAGCTTACATTTAGGTAAGAAATCTACCTTATATTCACTTCCTCTATAGATTTCAGTATGACCTTTTTGATTCCCGAAACCTTTAATTTCTGAAACCGACAAACCAGTTACCCCAACCTCATGTAGAGCTTCCTTTACTTCGTCAACCTTATATGGTTTAATAATTGCTTCTATTTTTTTCATATTATTTGAATTCTGGGTATGCTTCTTGACTATGCTCAGATAAATCCAAACCCGTTCTCTCTGATGCTTCATCGACTCGCCAGAGTCCTAAAAGCTTAAGACTGTATGCAATTATAAATGAAGAGATAAATGCTACTGCTCCAAAAGCAAACGTACCTATTATCTGACTAACCAAACTAGCTGTCCCGAATAACCCTACCGCCAATGTACCCCATACTCCACATACACCATGCACGGAGATTGCCCCTACAGGATCATCAATCTTAATCTTATCTAAGATAATAATTGATACAACTACAATCGCTCCTGCAATCAATCCGATGCAGACGGAGCTCCATACACTTACTGAATCAGCTCCAGCAGTAATACCTACTAACCCAGCTAGAATACCATTCAATGCCATTGTTAGATCTGGTTTCCTAATGATAAACCAACTAGTAATAATAGAAGATAAACCACCAGCGCATGCCGCTAATGTAGTAGTTGTGAATACTAATCCTAATGGACCAGGGTTTGCAGATAGAACTGAACCACCATTAAATCCAAACCATCCAAAGAATAATAAAAAGACTCCGATAGAGGCTAATGGTAGATTATGACCAACAATAGGCTTGATAGTACCATTTACGTACTTACCAACTCGAGGTCCTAAAACAATAACAGCTGCTAATGCTGCAAAGCCTCCAAATGCATGTACCGCTGATGAACCAGCAAAGTCATAGAAGGCAGTATCTAATGTAGATAACCAACCACCACCCCAGTGCCATGAGCCAGCTACAGGGTAAACTAACCCTACTAAGATTGTAGCATAGATCATAAAACCTATCAACTTGATGCGCTCAGCTACTGCTCCTGAAACAATTGTGGCTGCGGTGGCAGCAAACATAGCTTGAAAAATAAAGTCTCCAAATCCAGACATCGCTAAACTCAATCCACCGTACCCGAATGTCGATCCTTCTCCAGCATTCAAATCACCTATAGGTCCTCCTAAACTAAACCACCCATTAAAGTCCCCAGGGTAGTGAGTATTGAATCCTAGAATAGCATATGTAAGAATACCAATACAGATAATAAATACATTCTTAAATAGAATGTTTACTGTATTCTTAGACCTACACAAGCCAGCTTCTAGAGTAGAGAAACCTAAGTGCATTAAGAACACTAAGGCAGCTGCTATACACGTCCACAACATGCTAGTCGTAAAGAAGTCAAACGCATATGCATGCTCTCCTTGTTCAGTAACTAGATGATTATACTCTACCTGATATTCAGATAGTACCGTTTCTTGTCCAAATGCTACAAAACTAGAAAATAGTAGTAGCAGGGTTATTATTGTATATCTCATACGCAATAATTATAACCTGCTACTACTAGAAGTCAATGTCAATTAACTAACAAGTTAAGAGCTTTGTGCTTTATATTATTAGTTTGACCACCAGACAAGCTATTCATAAAACGGCGTTCCATGGACTTACGAACACTGTCTCCTCTTTCTACAGCATTATGAATTCTAGTTGCTCCTTCGTAATGATCGAAGTATTCAGTTACAGCATTGAAAGCATCCCAACGAGTCTGACCAATATTACCTTGTCCGTTCTTGAATAACGTATGTAATGTTTCTCTTTTGTTCTCGAAGGATCTACCTTCAGGAGCATACTTGTTAGGTTTCAAGTCTGGTAAGATCTTAAGAGCAAAAGATTTGAACTCATCATCACCCATATTGATAAGAGCGATCTTGTTAGCTGCTTGATTGAAATCCTTATTAATGTTCATTGCTTCATCAAATTTCAATCTAGCTTCTAATACTCTCTCTTCCCAAGAGGCTGAATGTCTAATACTAAACCCAGCTGACGCGCTTCTGACAGCCGCGAATTGATTAGAACAAGAAACCCTACTAGTGAATGGTAGAATAGCATTTGATCCCATACCGTCATGATGAATCAAACCAATAATATAATTTCGAATCTCATCTTCACCAGCCTTAGTTTTGATAATCATAGGCTCTCTTAGTTCAGCTTGAACCCATGCTTTACGACCTCCGGAGACAACACCACCTGCGATAAATTTTGCATTGTTTTGTTGAACAATCTCAGCCAGAGGTTCGATAATATCTGAGTTTTGAATTGGAGTGTATCGTTCTTTAACAATACTCATAACATCATTATTATCTGTTCGGCGGATTGCTCTATAACCAGCAAAGCTAGAATCGTTTGTTGCTTCAGCTAGATCTGTAGCTTCGACTTTAAAATCAAGATCCGGATGGTTTGAGAACAGATCTTCAACTGATGTAATATCATCCTCATTGTTAGATTCTCTGTTCCCGATAACATTAATAGGTTGTATTCGTGTAGCGTTCATACATATATATTATACTAAGTGTTAGGACTTATCAACTGTTAGTTCGGGAAAGTTTCTCTATCGTCTAAATCCGAATTATTTTCTAGTTGCATTAAGCAAATAATGTTCCATGCAGCTGCAGCTAGATGATCTTCAGATGAATCCTTAGACCACCATTGCATTAGATGTCTATGAGCACTATCATACAGAGCTGAATGAGGCATACCCTTGAGCCAATTGTTTTCTCCATAGGTTTCAGCACCGTCTAGATATCTCTTCATAATTCTATCTAAACCTTTATGAGGAACGAGGCTCATACGTAATTTACCTTTACGGTCATCACGCTGAGCCCCTGTAGAGAATTGAGTATTATCATCAGACTGCTTATTCATCCTAAGATTATAAACAATCCGGACAATTATTCAACTATTTTAAATTGTGGACAATGATTACTACAATCACAGATGCGCATAATCCTATCATCATTCTACCAAAATCTTTCGCAACGAGAGGAAAGACTTGCTTTGCTTTTCGTTTATTAGAAACTGCTGCTATTGCTAACTCTCGACCAGTTAACAAACCAACAAATACCCAAGTAGTGCTCATTGGAATATTATTAACCTCTTTAAAGATAAATAAGATAACCCAGTACACAAAGTCAATAATACAAGCAGACCTAATAAACTTGGTACTACTCTTATTAAGAACAATCTCTTGAATCTTACCTCCTTTTTCTTTGAACATGAACGCTAATCCAGCTACAAAAACTATAGAGATAATAACCATTAAGTCTGCTGGTACCTGTCTAGGTAGGAATACAGCAATGTTTGCCATATCATGAGATAACCAAGTAAACCATAAGAAGCCTGTAGTAGTCCATTGAGCTACTCTCCAAAACGTCTCATGTCTAATATCAACATCCTTACTCTCATCAAGAAGCTTAGAGAGAACAAACCAGATAGAATAAGCTGCCACAGCAGCAACTGCATAACCTGCTATAGATTTTAAGAGCATCTTTTCAAGTACGAACGTAGAAGCGAACGCTGATAATACTAAAAATGAAGTACTAACAGGTACTCCTATACGAGTAAGTAATACTAGAATTGCTGGAGCAAGAGCATGATACCATTGTATATCTACAAAAGGTATCTTAGTTAATCTACCATATGAGATGTCTCCTCCATTTACTGTCCAACCATACCACAGAGTGAATAGAAGAACAATAGAGGCTCCAGCCCACATTGTAGTCCATTTGAACTTCTCGTTATTAGATGCTATCCAAGTACCGAGAGTTTGCACTGAGTCATTTGCTATAACCGAGTAGGCTGCTAAAAAGAAACCTATCGCCATCCATATTGTTACTAGTTCCATGTATTTTTATCTTTCTGTAACGGTAAATTAATTAGAAGTAGGTACGTATTGCTAATTGCCAGCTACTTGTGTTAATATCTGTATCATTTCCTAAAAGCTTACCCCATGCATATTCATGACCTGCCATTAGCTTTAGATTCTCTCCACTAAGGTAATATTGAATCCCAGCGTAAACAGAGTGATAGTTCTCTACATTGAGCCGAGCGTTTCTATCTCCATCTCCATCATGACCAAATCTCTGTGTGCGTTGTTCTCTGCCTGAGTCCATATATTGATAACGGAATACAGCTTCTAGCTTATCAGTAATTTTATAAGAAGGTAATACATAGAACCCCCATGTATCATGTCCAGCTGGAATAGCATCTGATCCTTTACTTGCTGATACTCCTTCCCGATTAGCACCGTAAATAACATCCGAAATAACTTTTAATGGTCCCTTTTCATAATCAAACCCTAAAGCAAATGCATGTTCATAAGCAGAACCAAAGGTACCTACAGCTGCATCTCCGCGAGCCTTTTCACGACCACCTTCATTGTCAACATAGTTCCAGTCAAAGTGCAAGGATAGGTCTTTCTTAACTGGGTAAGAGAGGTTGTAGGATAATCCTTTATTAGCACGGAAGTCAACCCATTCAGGTCCACCTTCATGAGCACCATATACCCAAGCACCTACTCGATGCTCAATATCATTAGTAAAGAAACCTACCTGAGCTCCCCAAGGGCGTTGTTGACCAATCTCGTTCACTATAGGAGCACGCTCAACTGTTTTAATGTATCTCGATGATTGAATATCTTCACGAGTAATGTCCTGCTTGTCTTTACCTAAAATGAAATAATAATTCTTGCTAGGCTTCCATTGTAGATTAAACGTTTGGAAATTGTTTACAAAGGAACCTTCATCACTAAGAGCTGTTCTTGAGCCGTGGCCATCAGAAATGTTAGCATCAAAGCCAAAGGAAAGATTGTGATCGAATTTGAAATCCATCTGAATTCGAGCTCTTCGATGGTGATAGACATCATATTCATTGTCTTTAACATCGTTAATATCTTCGTCTTGGCTAATATATTGACCGTGATATCTACCTTTCAACTTAATATTTCTTACGAAGCCACTATCACTCTCATACAAAGTATTTTTGTTAAATATAGCCCACGGCTTAGCAGACGTTATAGTTGTACTCTCAAACATGGGTTTCTCACCATGCACCGACATTGTTAATAATAATAGCAATGCTATAATATTTTTCATTGTGCAAATATATATTAATCAATTATGGCTTTTCGATGGCTTTTCGTTTAAGATTCGTCAAAGATTAATAAATATAGACATGGAATTAGGACATAATTATCTTGATACAAGATACACTGGTGCAGCTTTTAGTACAGAAACAGATACTCAGTCAGGTAATACCCAAGAAGAAGATGAGGATTGATCCTCGTTGTTGAATCTATTTTTACTAGGTAATTTCTGATCTTTAGTGTAGCCTTTTATAGCTTTAAGACCTGTTGTCACTGGCTTTCTCAGAGACCTCATCTTAACTAGCTTAGCTACATCTCCAAATGGTAACATAGAAACTGCACTTATACCCATATTAATAATGTGTTTCCTTTTCTCATCCGGTTCTTTTGTTGTAGCAGCTCTAAGACCAGAAATAAGGGTATTAGCTCCATCCGCTACTGTACCAATAGTTGGCTCTAAACCTGCGACATCTAAAGCTGTTTGAATAATATTTAATAGGTCGGAGTTTTTTTCTTGTACTTGCTCTTCTAACTGAGATAAGATTTGAAGCACTTTATCTTTATCTTCCTTAGTTAGATGAGTTGGTAAGAACTGATCAATTTCCCCTAAGGTAGGAGAGTCTAATACCTTTCTGATAGTACTAGCACTAACATTGAGATCGCTATCAGTAAAGACAGATGACTCGAACTCAACTCCTTCTGGAGCATACTTTTTAGCTCTTAGATATCTATTTACATCATCTCCCTTACCTGATACCCCTAATAAAATCCTTTGTCCAGGTGTTGTATCTTCAGCCATAAAATCATATACCCACTTAATAGGTTGAGTCGCAGTTACTAACTCTATATTAGGTAACTTACCAGCTTTAATATATATATCTAGTATTTCTCTCGCGTTGTTGCCTGTTATTATTTTTCCTCCGGGGGTACGTCTAATAGATTCTCTAGGCTCGCTAATAACAACAATCACTCTATCAGAGATATTCGAGAAGTGTTCAATCATAGCGTAATGGCCCTTATGCGGCGGCTTAAATGAGCCCGGTATCATCGCAATAGTTTCCGTGTTTGGTTGCTCATTAATATGAACAAACTCATTTATTACGTTAAAATAATGATTAACAAGCTTCTCGAATATCATTTAATTATTTATAATATTTCAGCTTTTTTTGTTCAAGTTCTTTGTAATGATCTAGCTTTTTTTGTTCCAGCTCTTTTGTTAGTTTATTACATAACTCTAGAGCCTGATTAACAATACTCTCAACATTCTCATCATCTTTAACCATATTGACCCCATACATAATTAAATATGTACCTGTAGTTCTTAATCTTGATTGAATATCATATTTCTCTTGTTCCATAGTCTCACTGATCCTTCCATCCCTTTTTTACTACTATCAAACTCTTCGAACATTGGTCCTAACGCGCCACATGCTGAACACTTAACATGATAAAACCTATTAGAACCTAACATCCGCCACGGTCCTACATCTGTACTAAAACAGAACGGGCATGATTTCATTTTATATTTTGCCATAATATTGGTACACCCGGCAGGGATCGAACCTGCGACCCACTGCTTAGAAGGCAGTTGCTCTATCCAACTGAGCTACGGGTGCATTTGTTCTACAATTATATTAGCTTTCTGTAATAATACAACACCATTTAAGCATGTATAACTCTCCTGATAAACTACTCTTACTATACCAGATTGAATTATAAGTTTAGCGCAATTGAAGCACGGGGCGCATGTGAGATACATTGTAGCTCCTTCGCTGCTATTAGTAGAACGAGCAAGCTTCATAAGAGCATTACTCTCTGCATGAAGTACCTCTGGCTTAGTTACTAGTTTATAGAATCGCTTATTGGGCTTATCTTCTATCCATGATTGATCACAGTACCAATCTTTCTCATCGACTGTATGAAACTCATTTTCACAGTTATTATCAAAACCAGAAGGCATGCCGTTATAACCGTCAGAGATAATTTGAGTGCCTTTAACTATTATACACCCAACTTTTCTTCTGACGGCTTGACTCATTTCCGCCCACGATGATGTAAGTTGTAAATATTTTTTATCTAAAGATTCTTGACTAGCCATTAATCAATAATGCTGTTAATTTTCTCTTCTATAGATGATTGGGATGATATACCTTTCTGGGTCGCTTTTATCTCGCCGTTTCTCAAGTAGACTAACGTAGGTACTGCAGATACATTATATAGATCAGAGATAGCTTTATTATCTTCTACACTAATCTTCGCGAAGGTGACTTCAGTATAATCTTTAGATAACTTTTCTAACAAGGGCATAACAGCTTTACATGGACCGCACCACGGAGCCCAAAAATCCAGAACTACAGATTTATTATCGGTAATAACTTTAATATGTTCAGATGAATCTTTAATTTCGATCATACAATTATAATAACGACTCTCCGAAATTATGCCAGCCTCCTCTAGAAGGTACCTTACTTCTTTTAGGTAAATACCATTGCTTAAAGTTACCCGCAATGCCACTAAAACAATCTGAATCTTTTGTATTGTCTTTATAAGATACTGTATAGCTAACAATCTCATCTCTAGAGCAATACATTCTACCATCATGAGTATTACCCCAGTGCTGAGTTAAACCGTTGATAAGTCTGTTCTGACCTCCATGCATGTATGGGCCTTGCATCCATCCATATAGATTGAGATTAGAGATAATAACATTATTACCACTAAGTAGCATAGCTGCTTGTGGCCGTTTGTTATTATGAGGACCTTCCATTTGTAGGTTCTCAAAACGAGGGTCAGCCAAATAAACATTGTTACCTTCAGCGCTCTGGACAGCCTCGAAAGGATAATTATGTTCGTTAAGCATTGGGCCATGTTTAATACCAATTAGAGCTCCTTGGTGTTGTAAAATTTTGCAGCCCCTAATACAAAATCTATCTTGATTGGTACTCAAATAGATAGGCATGACTCCGTTGTGAGCACAGATTATTACATCCTCAATAGTTTGCTCAAAAGGTTTCATTAACATTTCACCCTGTGAAGTCTGTACTTTTGTCTTACCCTCAACATATATTCCTATAGGAGCATTAGTTGCAGTACCATAAGCTATATTATCCTTTATTATTTTACTACCATTGCCATAGAACCGTAACACTGAGGACCATCTACTTGGGGATGAAATACAAAACCTACCAGGTAGACGTTTAGTATCCTTGAAGTGGTATTCTGGTTCTTGACAAATAATATTAATAACAGGGGACATAGCAGAACCATGCCATCCTGGGAACAACTTCCAAATTTTATTATATTTCTCTTCAGCTGCTGCCCAGTAGCTATACTGAAGCTCTTGACCCTTTTTAATTATTTCCTCCCATGATGTATCAGAGAAGCCATTCTCATCTACTCCTAAAACAAATTCAAACTTGGCAGGTACATACTCACTAGGCGTTGTGGTTTGTATTGTTTGAACTGTTGGGGATTCATTATCGTTAATTAATTTGGCTTGCTCTTCTTTTAGTAAAGTTATTTCCCTCTGTAAGCTTGCAAGTACTTCATTAAAGTTAGAATCTGTTGAGGTATCGAACTTAATATAGTCTTTAAGCTGGTCATTTAATTTAGAAATTTTATTATCTAAATTAGATACATTACTCTCTAACTCTGTAGAGTCGAAAGAATAAGAGGGTAGGTTGTTAATTACTAAGCTAAGGTCATTAATTTGTTGCTCCAAGTCTGAAGCATCTACATTTATTTCTTCAGTGCGAATGGCTTTGAGGTTCATAATACTATTTATTAGTAATTATGAAAAATACTACAATTTAATCCTCATATATAATATGGTAATCTTCTATTATAGTGTTGTGAAGTAATTGTTCAGCTGCAGCTTGAACACTTTCTTTTAACGCATCATCAGATACACTATCATCTAAATATAAATAAAAGTGTCTACCGGCTTTAACATCATCAACATGTTCAATACCCAATTGCTTTAAAGCTTTAGTAATGACAGTTCCTTGAGGGTCATATGTTTGCCCTTTTGTAGTAGTGGTAACTCTAGCTCTTTTCATTTATTTCACCTATAATATCTGCTCCATATCCACTCGAAAGTAGAGTGTTTAATGCTAATGTGGTCTGCTCAGGACTAACTACAACAACCATACCTATACCGCAATTAAATGTATTATGCATTTCTTTATCACTTAAACCCATATCATCCTTAATCGCTCTCATTGATGGAGTGTAAAATCTATCTACTGCGGTTAGTTTCTTAGAAAGACTAATAGGTATAATTCTATCAATATTATTAAAACCACCCCCCGTAATGTGAGCGATTCCTTTTATAGGTACATATTTTTTAAGCTTCCGAATAGCTTTAACATATATTGTCGTGGGCCTGAGCAACTCCTTATAATGATCGCAATAGTTCTTCCAGCTACGAATTAAACTATAACCATTGCTATGAAAACCATTGCTATGTATTCCTATAATAACATCTCCAGATTCAATACTATCTCCTGTTATTAACTTTTTCTTTTTAACCTTACCTAAGCAAAATCCAGCAACATCAAAATTATTATTACCAAACATACCTGGAAGTTCAGCAGTTTCACCGCCTAGTAATACCATACGCGCTTTATCGCAACCTATCTTTATAGACTCTAATACCGCTAAATATTCTTCTCTATTAATATTACTAGAAGCATAATAATCTAAAAAGAACAAAGGCTTGGCTCCTGTACATATAATATCATTCGCGCACATTGCTACCAAGTCGATACCAATACCATGAAGCATTTTAAATTTACGCGCTAATATAATTTTAGTGCCTACTCCATCTGTAGCGCCTACTAAATAATGCTTCTTACTTTCATAGAGACCACCAAATCCTTTTGTATCTGATACGTAATGGGATATATCTTTAAGAAGGTTATCTGTCTTCTCTACATCAACCCCAGATTGTTTATATGTTATTGGATGCATGAATAATATTATTCCTAGATGTTTCAAGAATATAATCAAGAGATTCTTTGACTTGATTTCTACCCCATCTAGTAGTTATAACTGTTGCGTCTTTTACTGTTTCAATTGATACTACAGTATCTAGATTATATAGAACTGTCTCATTGGTTTGATAGTCTGTAAGTTTAATTAAGTGAGCCATAAAAGTATTTACATATTAATTTTAATATTTTCAGCGACTCGTTTAGCAATAGACCTAGCCTGCTCTGTAGTATTCGCTTTTGCTAGAACTACTCCCATCCTACGTTTTCCGGTCACTCCTGGTTTCCCGAATAACCTAATTGAAACCTCTGTAGAATTATCATTATGTAGACCAAGATCAAGCGCATTCTCTAAATTACTAAAACTAACTTCATTAGAATCTCCTTTAATTTTTATAACATGAGAAGCTGATGGGGAATTATGTGTAATTAAATTAACTGGTAGACCTAATATGGACTTCGCATGGAGCTCAAACTCCGACTGATTTTGAGATATAATTGTAACTAATCCTGTATCATGTGGCCTTGGTGACACTTCACTGAAATATACTTCATCTCCTTTAACGAATAACTCAACCCCAAATACCCCATAACCACCTAAAGCTTTAGTAATTTTATTCGCGATACTCCTTGCTTTCATAATCGTAGAGTCGCTCATTTCACATGCTTGCCATGATTCTATATAATCCCCATCAACTTGCCTATGACCTATAGGTTCGCAAAAAAATGTTCCGTTTTTATTAACAACAGTTAGTAAAGTAATCTCATAATCAAAATCAATTACCTCCTCTACTATTACTTTACCACCACCAGCGCGTCCTTCTTTTTGAGCTTTCTGCCAATAATGACCAATTTTAGGGAAGGATGATACTATAGATTGACCCTTACCACTGGAAGACATTATCGGTTTAACAATACAAGGCATACCAATTTCATGTACTACTTGAGCGAACTCTTTTTCAGTTTCTGCAAATTTGTATCTACTTGTTGGTAGTTTTAATTCCTCTGCAGCGAGTGTTCTAATACCTTCCCGGTTCATCGTTAACTGGATAGCTCTCGCATTAGGTACAACAGTAACTCCAGAATGCTCGAATTCTTCAAGTACTTGAGTTGCTATAGCTTCAATCTCTGGAACAATAATATCAGGCTTTATTTTAGTAATGTGACTATATAGCTCAGCTGGGTCAAGCATATCAAACTCATGAGCAAATTGAGCTACTTGTTGAGCTGGAGCATTACTATATCCATCACACGCGTGTACCTCAACTCCTAATCTAATAAGCTCTATTGCAATCTCTTTTCCAAGCTCTCCACTACCAAGTAACATTACTCTAGTAGCTGTTTTCGTATAAGGGGTTCCTATTTTCATTTATTTCCTTTCAAAAGAGTATCCATCTCTATTCTCAGAAGCCTTTGTAAGTATTTCCGTAATGTAGTTACCTAAACCTTTTTCTGTTAACCGCTTTTTATTGGTCTTCTTAAGGTACATTTGATCAAATTCATCGTTAGTCTCAAATACAATAGATGCACCTCCATTTGGATTATCAGTTATATCAATAATTTTTATTTCAGGTTTAGGTGCCATATTAAATAGTGTATCTAATGTTGTTATTTGAGTTTATCAATAATTGAAAGTCTTATATCATCTAATTTTTCGTGCTTATAATGTTTTAGATGATATAAGAGCATATGTTTTTTTATTGATTTAATAAGTATAGCGTCTAACTCTAAGAATTCAATAATAAAACCGTAGAGAAATAATAATTCTTCCTCGGTTAATTTTAATAAATCAATTGCTGATATTCTTGGTGCCATAAATTGGTGGGCCTTGTAGGGCTTGAACCTACGACCTACCGATTATGAGTCGGTTGCTCTAACCAGCTGAGCTAAAGGCCCTTGTTAAGTGGTGGTAAGAACAGGATTCGAACCTGTGAAGGCTAAGCCAGCAGATTTACAGTCTGCCCCCGTTGGCCGCTTGGGTATCCTACCTATAACTTATTACTCTGTTGTACTATTAAGTAATTTACTAACAGCCCATTTAAAGACGAAGAAGTTAGAAATTAGCGCGCCGATAATAATAGGAATCATTATTAGAGCTTCAAAACCTTCGGGTGCTCCTGTTATAGCTGCGACGATACCTCCAATGAGGCCTCCTATAAATCCAACACCCGCGCCTGCTAAAGCGCCTACAATATTGTAGACGACCCACCATAGTAATACTTTTTTTGTTTCCATAATATTTATTTATTTCTATAATTTTAACTGGTATCCCTACTCGGATTTGAACCGAGATCTCCGCCGTGAAAGGGCAGTATCCTAACCATTAGACGATAGGGACAGTACCCAGGTATCTTTATAGTGCGCCCTGGGCTATACACTTAAATTAACTACTGCTGTACTAATCGATTAGAATCTAAGGAACTCTGGCCAGTTCCTATCCAAACAAAACCTAATTCAAATATATTTGACATGTCTGGAGCAATGTTATCTACTATGTCTCTAAATTGCATATACTTCTCAGGTTGATGTTTCATAATTTCCTTACCTACAAGTATAGAATTACCTTTATCATGTGCAAGGGAATACTTCAGAAATAATTCAGTAATATTATTATTCATCCTGATTGAATTCAAAATTGAATTAAGTTTAACAAACTTACCTCTAGATTCAGGAATAGAATTAAATAAATTAACCATAGTTTCATAAGCTTCTTCTGGCTTTGCATGACTAATACTATAGGCACATAATCGCGGAATATCTTTTGTTTTAACTCCATTCCATGTTTGTTCTTTACTAGCAACAATAAAATTATGACCAGAATTACCTTCCTCATTAACGAGAGTATATACCCGTAAACCTTTAACAAAAAGAATAACGTCGGAGTTTGTAATTTTATTTAGATTATTTGTTATTGTATCTCCATACAAACTACTTGCTAATAACAAACCGATAATTAATATTTTTCTCATATTTTAAAATTATTTATATGGAGCCAGCTGTCGGAATCGAACCAACGACCGACGGTTTACAAAACCGTTGCTCTACCGCTGAGCTAAGCTGGCTTGGCTCTAGAGGCTGGACTCGAACCAGCAACATCAAAGTTAACAGCTTCGTGCTCTACCAATTGAGCTACTCTAGAGTGATTAACCTACGCTATCTTCAGGCCAGAAATCCTCAAATCCTATTGTAGCACCTGTCCATAAATTCTCAAATGGTTTCTTACCTCCAATATATGCTCCGAATAACGTCAACAACAAACTAGCTTCTCCAGCTATTTTATTTCTCGCCTCTTCATGTCCAGGTATAACTGTAAGTTCTTTTCCATCTTCACTAAGACCTGTCCATGGGCCAGAGCAATTAGCTAAAGCCCATTTTTTAATAATAACCTCTTCATTACTTGCATCTGGATCTGGATTAGATTTAGTTGCTTTAATTTCAATTTGCTGATATGTTGCGATGGACATCTGAGTCCAATCATCAGACATCCACTGAGCAGTAATACCGTGCTTGTGTTTTAGAATAACGTGTTGATTAAATTTCATAAAGATATTTATACCTTTAATTAAATGGTACCAGTGGTCGGACTCGAACCGACAAGCCTTAGAAGGGCGACAGATTTTAAGTCTGTTGTGTTTGCCAATTTCACCACACTGGCTTTAATTAAAGATAAATTTGAGATAAAACGTAAATTCCTATTACTATCCAAAACTCATCGTAAAAAACATCCTTTAAAATCCTCTTCATATCTATATATTAATGACATCCGCAATCATTGCCACAACAATCTTCCTCTTCTTGTGGTTTATCTTCAAACTCATCTAAGATATACTTATCAATAAATTCAGCTAAACTCTCCCTCGCGGCAGGAGCATCCAAATTTACTTGAGGACTCTCTGCAGAGTAAATATCAATAGCTTCTTTAATTGTATCTATCATTAATTTCATTGTCAATATTATACATTTAATTTGATATAGTGCAACTACCATCCCCAGTAGGGATTGTTTGGATCTTCCCACCAGAAAGTCAAACCACCTTGCTGATCGAAGTTAAAGGTTTCTACACAATAGTCTGGTTTGAATATACTATTACTTTGTTTGTATAAGCATCCGAATTTCATTAAAGAATTATCTATATATCGTTCTATCTCAGTCTTTAAGGTAGTAAAGTTTTTACCTCTAAGTACTCCTGAGTCAATAAAAAGAAGCTTACTATCTTTATTTCTAAGATTATTAGCAAACTCTTTAATATGATTTTTATACTCTTCATCACTAAACTCTTCTCCACCTGGATAAGGCATATCAAGAAACTCTAAATCAAGCGGTACATGTTTATTTAAATAGCTCAATTTATGAGATAATATCTGACATATAATAGAACTATACTCCGGTGAGCATACTACTATAGTAGGAACTTCTCCCTCAGTTACCCACTTATCTTGTTTTAATAATGTAATTAACTGATAGATATCATCCATCTCCTTTATTGATGTAATAAAAAACTCCTGTTTCATATAAATATTTAAATGAACAATCTGCAAAAATTAAAAGTTTTAACAGATCAATTAGAAGTTCAAGAGAATGAATTTATTGATTATGTGATTAAAGCTGAATACGCTATACTTTTAGTATCTGAAGCAGGTAGGATTAAGTGGTGTAATGATTTTTTTACTAACCTGTTTGGTTATAATTTAGAAGAAATTAATAATAAAGGCTTGAAGAGGATATTAGGATTAGATGTTTTAAATATAAAAGAAAAAAAGATATCATTACAAATCAATAATAATAATACTAGCTTTATAATTAAACAAAGCGAACTAACTAGAAGAGGTAAACTTATACATAAAAAAATAACCCTTATTCCTGATGAGTGATTTAGATCCAAACAAATTAGAAAACGGTTCTTGGGGCGAGTGGAGAAGACTTGTACTAAATGAATTAAGCAGACTCAATAGCGATATAGAAGATATTAAAAATAATCTTAATAGACTTGAAATTAAACATGCCACTGAGTCAACTAAATTAACCCTCTACGCTACTCTTGGCGGGGTTATTATAGGGGCTCTAATTACGTTTGTTGTACGCTATCTGACTAGTTCTTGAATGAGTTGTTTTTCTTGAGCTGTACCTGTTACTTGATGTTTAATTTTACTTTGTAGGCCCCTATAAGTATATTCGATATCACAACCATCAGAATTATTTACTAAACTAATATCCCTATCAACATTTAAAGCATACGCAGTATCTAAATAATGTTTATTACCCGCTGTTAATGGTGGTTTAATATCATTAACTACAATCCTCGGGCCAGAAGATATATCAAATATAAGATCGTTATACGGTATCTTCCAGTGATTTAATGTTCGTATAGTATGTTCTCTTTGATGATTTAATCTTGCTGTAGTAACAATAATACTATCACTCTTAGGTAAATTCCTAAAAAACCGTATACGATCAACTAAAGGTATTTCCTCTAAGTGAGATTTTTCTCCAAATTTATTAATAAAATTATCTATTTCATTATTAGTACGATGTTTTAAAACTGTACCATCTAAATCAACAAACCATGTCTTATATAATTCCTCTTCATTGTTCATACGCTATTATTGTAAGTGATTTCTTATCAAATTCAACATCCTTAGTTAAACCAATTAATTCTGATTCAATTATAATATTTCTATCTAATTCCGAGTCAGACATTTCTTCAAGAATTTCCAAAAGTTCTTTATAGACCATAATACCTTCCCTATTATATACAATGATTTATAGTTAAATTCAAGCTCTAGTTCATTAAAAATCTTTTTCACGGAAAATATTATTATCTATATATTTATTTTTTCTGAATATTATAAAACCTAGTAATAGAATAATTAGAGATTGAGATATTATTATGTAGAAAAATCTTACTGCTAGTGGGTCCATATTGTAAAATATCTCGCTGGTTATCTCGTTTTTTTTTCCGAAGATGTACCTTCTAACTCTGATGATAAACTCGTAGGTGTTTTATAATTTTTATGATCCCCTATCTTTGTAGGTCTTATAACTTTTATACCCGATGCACACGAACAAAGCATACAGCATATAATTATATAACTAACAAATTTCATATTTAAATATTAAACTATATCCCGTAGAAGGCAAGTGAATGATTGATAAATATATTTGTATGATAAAAGCTGAGCTCTCTTTTGATGTTAGTTTAAGTATCGATCACCATAACTGTCTTTTTATTTCTACCCTTCATAACCTAACGCTCCATAAGAAGTGTGGTGAGATTAAAGGTGATACTACCAAAGAAGGTAAAACGAGCGTCTACACTGTTTCTCAAAGCGAGCTCGATGAGAATATAAGAGGTATAGGACTAGGATATAAGTTTTATATAGAAACTATTAAAAAATGTTTTGGGTTAGGATGTATGGAGTTTAGATCATCCACATCCTTAAATGAAATGAGTATAGGTGTTTGGGAGAGTATAGTTAAGAATAATTATAATGCCTCTTTCGTACAAAGAAAAAGAGACCCGTACTATAATGTACAGGTCCGTAATAAGCTTATAATATAAAAAACCTCCCTAAGGAGTTATAATTAAGCAGTAATTGCTTCAGCGACTGATCTCCTACATTGTTCGAACTGTACATGTTCGTTATATGTAAAAGGAAGTCGCCTTACTGCAGAAGATAGAAACTGTAATGCCTGATCGGGTTGTAGTTCGTCTAGGTTAATTTCAGTTTGTTCTGGTTGTTTATTTTCTTCTTCGGACATATTATTACTTTCCACCTTTCCGAGCTCGAGCTCGAGCTTTACTTTTAGTCGTAGGAGCAGGGCTTGAGACGAGCTCCGCTACTGGTTCAGGTTCTTCAAACGTTACAGGTGCCCCGTCACTTTGAAGGGGACCATCTCCACTCTCACCTTGAATAGATTGAGTTAGGATATCTACACAACGTTCAAGAACAACATGTTCATTATAGGGTAGCCTTGCGGTTTTAACCACTTGGCTTAATACATTAATTGCTTGAATCGGATCCATATATAGATATTAATATACTATATATCAGATTGCAACTCCATTTTATCAATTCTTGATTCTAGATCTTCTATCTTATTTATAGCTGCATTGAGAGCAGACCATAAAGTAGGAACGAGTTTAATTAAATTTACTTTTTGATAAATAGGCTCACCATCTTCATCTACTTCGTCTTTAGTTCCACCAATGCCATACTCAACACCACTTTCTTGTAGTTCATGTGCCATCATTCCGAAGTGAGTTTCTTCTGTCTCATCCTCTTTGTATATATATTTGAATGCATTAACATTTTTTACAGAACTATAACCAGTATTATATTCCTCTATACAAGTTTTAGATCTATAATCTGATGATTGACAAGCTGTATCTGCTAATGCTAATGAAGCTAAGGAAGCAGCAGTCATGACGATTCCAGTACTTACAGCTTCTAGTCCATTAGCAGCATATACTCTAAATTGATTCGGAACAACTTGCCCTAAAGTTATACCATCTCCAGCAGTATATGTTGGCCCTGCAGCTCCAGTGGCTCCTTGTGGGCCTGTATCTCCGCAAACCCCTTGTGGGCCCTGGGGTCCAGTTGCTCCAGTTGATCCTGCTGGTCCTGCTGGTCCTGTTGCACCAGTGGCTCCTGTTGCACCAGTGGCTCCTGTATCTCCGCAAACCCCTTGTGGGCCCTGGGGTCCAGTTGCTCCAGTTGATCCTGCTGGTCCTGCTACTGTACTATCCGCGCCGGCAGGTCCTTGTGGTCCTTGTGGTCCTGTAGCTCCTTGAGGGGCTGTAAATGTAGTTGTAATAGTACCACCATCGTTTTGAGTGAGAGTAATAGTCTTTGTTGTAGACCCAGATACCCCTATACCAGTGATATGATTATTATAAGCCAGGTTCCAATTAGAACCAGAAGAAATATAATTATCTGCTATAACAGTACCTTGCCATGTACCTACTCCTATTTGGCCTAGTCTAGTTATACTTTCTAGATTTGATGGTGTTATTGCTTTATTAGAATCAGTACCTGTTGTTACTTCTGCGTTAGTAGCTAACTCAACCAAACCTAAATCTGTCGTTGTAGCCTGACTATATGTTGTGTTGTCATTAGTATCAGACCATGGTACATTAACTACAAGTTGATTTGAGCTATTAAGCTGTAAACCATATGTTCTACTAGCTACTCCTGAAATACTATTCGCTGCGCACGCTTGTTGTGTATTACTTATTAATTTTACTAAACCTAGCGCTGTGGCAGTAGCTGCTCCAGGTACCGTTGGATAAGCTGATGTACAAACTCTATTACTACCTTCATATAATTGTGCTGCAGTAACATTACCTGTAACAGTTAAGTTGCCTGTCAATGTATCATCAGCATTATTTACTAAGTATTGAGAATGGACATGACCAGATGTAGCGCATGAGTTCCAATTAGACGCAGAAGCAATATAAGCATCTGCTATAGCAGTACCTTGCCATGTACCCACTCCTATTTGGCCTAGTTTAGTTACACTGGTCAAATTTGCTGGGGTTAATGACCTCGTAGACATTGCACCAGCGGACGTCTCTGTATTAGTAGCTGCGAGTGTTTCAACTTTTATATTATCCCCGGATTTCGATACTTCAGTTACCCCTCCTCCCTCCATACCAAATTCTTCATCTGAACCAATACCAACGGTAACACCAGGACCTGATTCACAAGTTGTAACTGAAGCGCTAATACTTCCCCAGGGAACATTAACTACAAGTTGACATGAGTTATTAAACTGAACTCCATATGTTCTACCAATAGTTGTTGAGACTGCATTCGCAGCTACAGACTGTACGGTATTATCTTCTAGTTTAACTAAACCACAATTAGTTGTAGATGCCATACCAATATCATCTCTTACTTCTCCTATAGTTCTACTTTCTAGACCACTGGCGGTAAATCTTGCATATTCATTATCTGCGACGGTTGTGCTGTTGATACGGACTGTATTAGTATCAGCTATACCAAAAGTAAGAGTACATTGTTTGCTAGCTAGACTAGTGGTCATTGTAGCAGCGAAGTTAGCATCATCTCCTAGAGCATTCGCAAGCTCATCTAATGTATCTAGAGCTGCTGGTGCGGCATTAACTAAATCATTAACCGCAGTAGTAATTTTGGTATTAACTTCTGATTCTGTATAATACCTATCATCAAGATTAATACTTGCTACAGATGTAACATGACCTAGTGAATTTACTGAAATATCTTGTAATACATTACCATTAGAGTTATCTACACCTATAGAGGATTGGGTTGGATGTGAGTAGTTATTCCAACCTTGATTATTACAAAACTCTCCTAAATTTATAGTACTAAGTAGTGCTTTCTTTTCAGCGCCTCCATCTAGTATAATCATACTATCTGCAGAACCATCTAAAGCTCCAGTCATATTACTGAATTCAGAGAGATCTAAACTAAGATTTACAGTCCCGGATGTTGTTACAGGGGAACCTGTAACATCTAAGCCCGTACCTACTGTGAATGCTACAGATTGAACAGTACCGACACAGTTTGTAAATCCACATCCGTTAGTTAATTGATTGGTATTAGTAGGATAAGCTGCTGTACAAACTCTATTACTACCTTCATATAATTCCGTTGCAGTTACATCACCTGTAACAGTTAAGTTACCGTCAAATTCATCATTAGCATTGTTTAATAAGTATTGAGAATGTGTATGAGACTGACAGTATGAACTTAAATTCGGACCTGTAATAGATATAACATCACCAGCACTATTTATAGTCAAATTCTGAGTAGCGCAAATAGTAACGTCGTCAGTTCCTGACCCACTATCTGTAAGTCTTAATTTAACTTCAGCTGTTCCAGCAACATCAACAGACGAGATACCATATGTAGTATCACTATGAGTTGAGGTTCCTGTACCAATAGCAGTTACATGACCATAACTATCAAATGTAAGGTCTTGTATGAATACATTACCAGAGTTATTACTAGCTCCATTAAGGGTCGATGTATCTGCGTGATTAATTGTTATAACATTATTAGTTGCAGCATAACTTAAATCAACACAATTACCGCCACAGAATCTAACTTCTTCGGCAGATGTAATTGTACCCCTACATGTTGTATCGGTATATAATACCCATCCTGTATACTTATCAAAGTCCGTTGAAGCGCAGTTGTATATAGAACCAAGACCAATATCACTCCTTACCTCTGATACGCTTCTACTTTCTAGACCACTAGCTGTAAACCTCGCATATTCATTATCTGCGACAGATGCGCTATTAATACAGACTGCATTAGTATTAGCTATACCAAAAGTAAGACAAGCTTGTTTGCTATCTAGAGCAGTTTGTAGACCAGTCACACAAGCAATTGCATGTGTATGATTTGTTTCTGCGCATGAGTTCCAATCCGCGCTATTTGCCGCTACATTCGTATATGCATTATTCCAATTAGCGCTATTTGCCGCGACAGTAGTTTGAGTATGTCCTTCAGCGCAACTAGCGTACTCAGAATGACTATGAGTCTGACAATATGAACTTAAGTTTGGACCTGCTATTGTTACAACATCTCCAGAACTATTAATCGATACTCCACTACTACCGCATAATATAACATCATCATTAGTACTATCAGAACCAGTAAGTCTTATCGTTACATCGCCAGATCCATCTATAGCATTGAGAGTATAAGTTGTGTTAGTATCATCTGCAGATGGTAATGTTACTGTCTTTGTATTTACAGCTGTTATATGACCTTGCGCGCTAGAAGTAATACTATCTATAACCGTAAATGTACCTGCATAACCAGGACTAGATGAACTAGAGTTATTCGTTCTAGTAACACTATCATGGTTAATTGTTATAGTCTCATTACCACTTTGATTGAGAGTAAAGTCTCCTCCTCCACCTAATGCTGTACCACCTGAAATACATATAGTAGCATCACTTACTGTAGGATAAGATGATGTACAGACTCTATTACTGCCTTCGTATAATTGCGCTGCAGTAACATTACCTGTAACAGTTAAGTTGCCATCAAATTCGTCATCAGCATTATTTAATAAGTATTGAGAATGGACATGGCCAGATGTAGCGCATGAGTTCCAATTAGACGCAGAAGCAATATAAGCATCTGCTATAGCAGTACCTTGCCATGTACCTGTTCCTATTGTACCTAGTTTAGTTATACTTGTTAGGTTTGATGGGGTTATTACTTTAGAAGCAGATGATGCTAAACCAACTTCAATGTTAGTAGCAAGTTCAACTACTCCTGTTTGAGATGTAGAACCTGCTCTTATGTCTTCAAACTTTAAACTAGTAACATGACCGCAATTGTTTACTGTAATATCAGCTAAGAAACTTATACCACCACAAACACATGTACTCGCTGTATGACTAGGGTGAGGTGATTCCGAAGGTAATGTTACTGTTCTTGTATTTACAGCTGTTATATGACCTTGAGAGCTTGAGGTAATACTATCTATAATCGCAAATGAATCTCCAAAATTTGCAGTACAACTATTAGAAGTATTCGTTCTAGTAATACTATCATGATTAAATGTTATAACATTATTAGTCGCGGTGTAACCTAACGAAATATCTGTACCACCACAAAATCTAACTTGCTCGGCAGATGTAATTGTACCTCTATCAGTAGTATCAGTATATAAATTCCATCCATTGTAATCGGTATCAATATCTGTGAATGTAGTTGTAATAATCCCACCGTCTCTCTGTGTAAGGGTAATAGTCTTTGTTGTAGTTCCTGATACACCTATACCTGTTATATAATTATTATAAGCTTGCTCCCACTGACTACTATTGCTTGTACCATCATATACTGTCCCGCTTGCGCTAATATTACCAGTTACTGTTAGCTTCTGATTAGGGTTAGTGGTACCTACCCCGACATTACCTAATGTATTAATACGCATTCGTTCTTGCTTCGTAGCAACAGCGTTTGCTGTTCTTGCTGCATCAGCGCACGTATAGAATTTAATACCATCATCCTGCCATGAGTCTAACTCGATAGCTGCGTAACCATAAGTACCTGTATGAGGATAAATAAAATCTTCATTAGTCGTAGAGGATTTTAAACCACCTGCCAGTACTAAACTCCCTGAACTATATTCACTCCAGATCGAAGTATAATGGGCAGTACCACTCGAGCCTCCCCATACAATTGATTTACCATTAGTTGCAGCTCCTAAATCAAGAGTACCTTGAGGATTTGTATTACCTATACCAACAGATCCATTTACAGTTAGATCATTCTTTGCAATTACAGTAGTACCAGATTGACATAAACAAGAATCTCCTAAGGTAGTACCATTAGACCAAAATGGGATATGGTTCTGAGTTCCAGTTTGAGCCTCATTTGGTTCTGTTGCTGTATCCAAACCAGTAACATGACCATAACTATCTAATGTTACAGCACTAATATATCTACGAGAGGAACACGAGACACCCGTTTGACTAGATGTATCAGCATGATTAATTGTTAATGTATTCGCATCAGTGGTAGCAACAGACATACAATTACCCGCTGCTACATTCAGCCACGGTACATTAACTACCATTTGATCAGCACTATTAAACTGTACTCCATATGTTCTATTAGCAGTTGCTGTAACTGTATTAGCTGCTACAGTCTGATCTGTATCACTTGCTAGTTTAACTAAACCAAGACTTGATGAAGTAGCTATACCTGCGCTACCTCCACCACCACTAACTGCTGATATCATAACTGTCTTAGTGTTAACTCCTGTTATATGACCTCTAGCATTAGAGGTTACACTATCAACAACTGTAAACGAACCTAAGTTGGGTACTGTACATCCAGATGTAGTGTTACTTCTAGATATATTATCATGGTTTATAGTTACAATCCCAGATGAAGCAGCGCTATTAGATAACTCTGTACCACCAAGAACTCCCGTTAAGTATTGAGAATGAGTATGGCTAGATGTAGCGCATGAATCCCAATTAGCGCTATTTGCCGCTACATTCGTATATGCATTATTCCAATTAGGAGCAGAATTAATATAATTATCCGCTATAGCAGTACCTTGCCATGTACCTACTCCTATTATACCGAGCTTAGTTATGCTTGTTAAATTTGATGGGGTTATTACTCTATCAGAATCAGTACCTGTTGTTACTTCTGCGTTAGTAGCAAGTTCTACTATACCTAGCGCTGCTGTTGTAGCTTGTGAAAGAGTATCTTGTTTACCGTCTAATGTAGTTTGTAAGTTTGTAACAGCGCTAATTGCATGTGTATGATTTTGCTCTGCACAATTATTCCAGTTAGCGCTATTTGCTGAAACATTTGTATAAGTATTATTCCAATTCGCGCTACTTGATGATACATTCGTGTATGTATTAACCCAATTAGCGCTATTAGCAGATACAGTAGTTTGAGTATGGCCTTCTGCGCAACTATCATACTCAGCATGAGTATGGCTTTGGCAGAAGTTAAAAGCATCAACCTCTGTTTCTGTATAATATCGACCATCAAGATCTACAGGACCTACTGATGTAACATGTCCTAATGTATTAACTGTTATATCTTGTAATACATTACCATTAGATAAATTACAAATAATCGCTTGTTGAATTGGATGTGTATCTCCAGATGCAGATGCTCCAGATGTTGCAGTACCGGAAGATATACCTGTAATATGACCGAACCCATCTACCGTGAGGGATTGAATAAAATCATTACCAGTATTACTATAAACACCAGACAAACTAGATGTATCACAATGATTAACTGTTATTGTATCTGCATTAGTACATACAACAGACATACAATTACCACTAGCTAGTGTAACACAATCATCAGATCCAGTACTAGGATTCAATACCAGACAAGCATTACTACCACTACCTCCTGCAGAAATACAGTATGTTGTACTATTAAGAGCAGAAGAAGCGACTCCAACGAATGTACCACTAGAGTCTTTAGCTAATAAATGTCCGCTAGAAAAGGTTGCGTTATGTAAGTTACTTGCTTGTCCAGATAATGCAAAGTTTCTTGACGCACTAAGAGATCCACCCCCACATATACCATTATCAGTAGAAACTGTAACACTAGAAGTAGTACCATATATACACCCAGTAACACTTAGGTCACCGTATAGGGTCATTTCTGGTCTGGTATCATCAACTACCCCATCATCAGCTTTTAATATAAGCGCTGGACCTGCTTGAGATTCTACAGAGAAAAGATTGTCACTTGAAGTACTATATACTGTAGAGCTATGACCACTTAATACTAGTTGATCTGAAGTATTAAAATATATCGCTCCACAGAAATCACCGAAATCATCTGACTTTTGGCCCCATAATATACCAGCATCACCTGAAAGGCCACTTAAGCTAATATTAGGACATATTTGATAATAACCTGCCATATGATTATTTATACATTAATCACATGGTTCAAGAACCGAGCACTTAGTTTTTCTGAATAGAATTATATATAGAATTCATGTCAAACATTTTAGTTTGATCTGAATAAGGACACTGATGTAACAAACCATTAAAGTCATAATCAAATATATATGCATCAATATTTTTAACTACATTGGAAGGTGATTTCGCTACGATATTATTATGTAAATCATACCCAAACATCTTAGGAGATGTACCTATCCATAATACTGTAGAAACTAACTTATATGCAGCTGCAGCATGTTGCAAACAAGAATCAATAAGCACTCTTTTTTTACTAGCAACTAATAAAGCAAAGAGTTCATAGTTAGACATAGGGGTACTAATTATCTCTGCACCTTCAATCTTGAGAGAATTATTTCTACATAACTGAATGATATGATAATCTTTCTTATATTTATTAGCAATATCTACAGCTACTTGCGGAGGCATGTCTCTGGTCCATGAATATGCGTTCGGTTGTGTTTTTTCATCGAACGGACCACCATTAGAATGAATAAGAAGTACTGGTTTATTACGCTTCCATTTATTAATATTTCCTGCTTGAAGCATATTCATAGGAAGAATAGGATGGTCTTGACCAGGTTTGTATGGTAAATTATACATATTAAACCATGTAACCATTAATGGGGTCTTACGCATAATATGATCGTTCTCAAAATAAGGCTCTTTACGTAAAACTATAGTGTCTTTATTTTTTATATAATCATCATAGAAGTAAGGAGTGGCTCCTACTCTATATACTCTATGCACATGAGGGTTGTTTAGATAAACTTCAGGCCAAGCAGCTACAACAATAAGTTTACGATCTGGATACTTCTTCTTTAGTGGACCTGAGAGAGCAGTAGAAGCAATATTTTTACCTAAACCACCCTCGACGTGTAAGACTACATATTTATCTGACATATAAAAAACCTTATAATTAATTACAATTAATACTAGCTTTTCAACTAATATCCGAATCGTTCAATTAACCAATTATAATTTTGAGATATCCAATTTGAAGCTTGCTCCCCTAGTACCTCATTATAATCTTCTTTGAGTATCTCTATCTTAGATTTAATATTATGATCACCATATATACCATATACTGAATCATCTTCTTTAGTAATTTGATTTATATTATTAAAATTATGTTTATATGGTTTTACTTCTAGGTAATTATATAAATTGCTTATCTCCTTGGCTGGGTTCGCGCAGAGGTCTTCAAACTTCATAAAGTACATATATTCATCGTTCCCCTTGTGTATAATATCTTTTAGTCTTTCAAACGCTAATCCTACAGGTTGACTACGTGACCATATATCAACTCGTTGCTCTACGGTAATACCACTCATCTCAAGATCGCTGACTACTCCACTATTCTTTTCTTGACTACCTCTATATTTTTTTTCCATGGAGCTAAATATACTCCGAGGATCTCTTACCATGCATATGATCTTGGGATCAGGATAAAAGAAGTGTAGGAAGTCTTGGTAAAACCCCCAACCACGGGATTTATCTATAACGTATGGTCTATCTGTTATAGAATTATAAAACCCCTCTAAGCCACCTTTACAGAAACCACGGAAACCTTCAGCCATGTCATCTGTATCCTGCGCTTTAAACTCTACAGAGTCAGTATAATTATGTCGCGATGCAAATAATAGCTCAAGTACACCACTTGTAGGTGTTACATGGAACTCTGGATTTTGTCCCATTATATTTTGTAATAATGTAGACCCGGATCTCGGTAATGAGCTTTGAAAGAATATATTTTTAACCATAAAAAAACCTCGTAATTATTTTACGAGGTTTAGTGAATTAATCAATATTAAAATTAGTTTGCGGCAATAAAACTATTACCAGCAGTCACGGCCGACGCGATATCAGTTGCTTCATCATCAACTAGACCATCAGTAAACCATGACTTTGTAATCATAAGATCTAAATGACTAACATTTCTATCGATGCAGTCTTTCTTTTCTTGAGTACTTTCATTATTCATTTGAGTACCATTGACGATACCATTAATAAGATTTACAGAATCAAAAGCGGCGTTGATACTGCTTCGAATCTCCTCTTGAGTTAAACTTTCTTCCGGCATAATTCTTATATATATAAATTTTAATTATTTAGTCACCGCGTTTATTTTTTCAAATAAAAAATATTTAAATATTCTTAATATTAGAAAGTAATTGTTCCCAGTCATATATTCTCTCATCCCAGCTCCAAGCTGGTGAATATATTTCAGTTTGAAGTTTAGATTGCTCATTATATACTCCCTCACTAACAGCATCAATTTCATCTTTTAGTATATTAGTAAAGGTATCTACATGTAAGGATCTATCTTTTATACTAGGATACATTCTAGCCCACCCTTCTGTAGTTTCAGGTAACGCGCCAAGGGATGAACAAATAACTCTAAGACCAGCGCTAATAGCTTCAATAACACTTATACAAGATGTTTCTTCAAATGTACTCGGATAAGCAAGAATATCAAAAGACGGTAGTTCTCTTCGTAATTCATCGTTAGGTATATTATCTCTATAAATTACGTTAGGTAGCTCACTACATTTACTATATAAATGTTTATGTATCTCGTCTTGAGATTTATAAAATTCGTTTCCGTATATTTTCGTACCAGAGAAAACATGGAGCTCTGCATTAGTAGGATTTAACTTAGACCAAGCATCTAATAATATATCAAGACCTCTCCATGGAGTGGAAGTATAACATACCTTTATTTTATCGTTATTTACTTTGAGCTTCGGTTCTACTCCTATACAAGCATTTTTGATTACATTTATCTTACTATCAGGTAAATCAAAGGATTCCCTATATGTCTCAGCTTGCCAGTATGATACAAATACAAAGTGATCTATACGATTCACCATACCAGTATCATTAAGAAAGTTTATTGCTTCTTGGTCATATGATAACTGATTCCAGTATACCGTCTTCTTATTGAAGTCAGCATCAGATAAATAATTGAAGATGGAGATATCTTTAATTAATTCTTTATCAACTCTACGCATGAGCTCATCATACATAAGTTCTGTACCACCTTGTTTTTTTATGAACTGTGACATTATAGGTTAATATATTTTAATATTAACTTATAAGAAGTCAATTGTAATCCGAATTAATCCTCGTTAGTTATGAAGTAACCCTTGCTGGTGAACCCGCATTACGATCTGGCTCTACTCCACTCCAAGCTGATGTAGCACAAATATCTTTTCTTGTACCGACTAATAAAATATTATATTTACCATCTGCATTAGAATATACTTCTAAACATTTTTGATCTGGTGTAACTTTACCATAAGCAGATCCAAAATGATCAACTGGGGATACCCATACCATATCATTTTTATTAAGATATCTATAATAATCTGGTAAATCTATTACGCTCTTATTGTTAGTTACTTCTACGGAATATCGATATAGGTTATCTCCCTCTGTTGGAGATTCTACAAAACTATGTTGCAAGTCTTTAGTCTCAGTCTTAGATGGATCCGGGTGAGGTATTATAAATGTACCACTTGCTTTAGATAAAGCACCGCATAATTTAGTATGCGTTGTGTTACTATTACCTATAACTGTTTGATTGTCTCCAGCCCCTGTAGCAGATGCCCCTATTACAATTTGATTAGTACCACCTACTGCACTAGCTAGGGCTTGATAACCTAAGAATGTATTATCATTACCAGTAGTTAAGTTACAACCTGCATATCTTCCACTAGCCGTATTTCTAATACCTGTAGTTGTTTCTCTTAATGATCGGAAACCTATTGCTGTATTGAAATCCCCTGTTGTGTTAGCGCATAACGCCTCCGTTCCAACAGCAGTATTATATCCACCTGTGGTATATAAATATAAAGACTGGTAACCTAAAGCAACATTATAACTTCCAGTAGCTCCAGAAGCTCCTTGACCTGCGCTACCACCAAAAGCTGTATTACCAGATCCTGTTGTGTTGCATTTAAGAGCATATAACCCACTAGCAGTATTAGTACTACCTGTTGTAGTATAGTACATCGCCCTGTAACCAGTTGCAGCGTTATTCACACCTGTCGTCATAACGTTTGCTGCTTGATAACCTACTCCTACATTATTA
>UEXM01000517.1_pt1 | contig 40330 bp, 15 predicted proteins | sample 1796661 | NCBI WGS metagenome assembly UEXM01 (sample SAMEA4772469, study PRJEB27181) | metagenome | reverse complement strand
TTATTAAAGATCTCAGCTCTTGCTTCAAGAGTTTCTGATGGTTTCATTTTTAAAAGCTCAGATAGAATTAAACTTCCATCATAATCAATTATAGATATTCCAATCTTGCTTGTACTAATGTCTATTCCTAAGATCATGATTATATTATAACATATGGTTAAGGGTTTGTCAAATTATAAATCTATTTTCAATTTAAATGTATATTGACGGTCTTCTGTTTTTCTTACGGGGTTAGCTAAAGAGGCAACACCTATTAGATTTCGTTTCTCGTCATAAATGGCAACTTTAGTTATATAAGTCTCTTTTCTTTTTTCTAGAGGAACTGAGCTTGATAAGTTTGTATGCTCTGTATTGGTAATCTTTACATCTTGTTGTATGTAGCGATAGTTTGAAATTGTAGACGTATCAAAGTTGAGGTCTCCGTGCTTTAGATATGTTGGGTTATTAGACCAGTTAAGTTGTCCATATTTAGCATGAGCCATTACCATCATGGTCGGAGTCTGAGATATGCCTTGGTATTTAACTTCAAATGAAGCAGAAGGTAGTGTTACGTTTGAAGCTGGTAGGTTTTGATGCATTCCTGAACCGAAATGAGTCCATTTATTTGTCTGAACTCCTGTTGAGGCCCCTGCTTGGTCAATATAAGTAATCCCATTATCTAAGCCTATTTGGTGGGAGCCAGTCAATATGATCACTCCTTCACTATACATAACAATACCAACCACAGAGCCTGAATAATTTGATGGCGAATCTAAATCGAATGTCTGTATCAGTTCACCATTTTGACCTCTATCTTTCAAAGTTCCGATAAGAGAGCCGCTCATAAAATAATTTAACTCAACCGTTCCGGGTTTTATCTTTTTCCCATAGAAGATAGATGGAATATCTATCAAGCACATCTCAGCAAGTGCCAAGTCTCTAACAGGTGTTGGCGCCTCTGTTATCATTTTAAAATGAGGAGATTTGTGACTATACTTTTCTAGAACACCTTGAATTGAGTAAGGGACACCATATGTAAACTGCCCTTCTCCGGGAAGATATTCTTTAACACCCCACGGTATTCTACCAGTTATTGAGGTTAATTTATTTCCTGCTTGAGCAGAATAATAGAACTGACTTATTGATGAGGACAGCTTATATCTGGTTTCTATTCTATCTCCGAACTGATATGCTGTGTTGTATGTAGGATTATCGACAACTTTTATTGAATTCTTTGGTCCGTCTTTGACGACAAAGGCTCTAATAATAGAACCAGTCGCATCAGTTTCTGACACCCTTACTGATTCTATTCCGTATTCTATTGTATCACCAGAGTCTACATTATTTGTTCTACTTTGGTCAATGCTATAAACAATCGAACCAGAGCTTCTATTTATATTCTTCTCATATAATGAGATAAAACCTTCGGGAACACCAAGAACAGTGTTGCCGCCAAACTTATTACCTATACCAGTGTTGACCGTATAACCATCGTGAGACCCCGATAAGTTTGGTTGCGTATCTATGTACACTTTTCCATCAACAATGTAGAAACTATATTCTGGATAAGATTCTAAAGTGTTCATAAAAACATCATTATCATCAAATTTAAAAATAGCCATAATGTAACCTCAAGAATAAATAGTATTAGTAGTCTAATCTAACTCTGAGAGTAAATTCTTGGGACGGTGTCTTTTTAAGTGGTTCCGACAACTTGGCAACAGCCATAAGTTCATTTGCACCAGAGTATAAACCTATTGTTGTAATATACGAAACAGGATCATCTGATGCTTTGGTTTTGACTCTTATCTTTGAACTATCCAAATAAGTTGGGTTTGAAGAATAGTTAAACTCGTTATGATTTACACGACAGAAGTAAATTGTAGAATTAAGTTCCGTTGTGTTATTGAATGACAGGTTGTAGATTCTATTTCTAAAGTTATCACAAGAACCTGTAATGAGAGAACCAGTGAGAACAGCTATAAGATCTTCCTCAATTGTTAGCGGGCCTGAACAAGATAAGGCACCATGTGTGTTGTTTAAGATTCCACCACTGTTTTCTGTCATAAACATAGAACCAGAAATAACAGCAATCCCTGCTTGGTAGTAAATTAAACCAACAGGATGTCTTTGGTTCGATTTTAGGATATTATTATGAGTTGAGCCTGTTGCATACAATATACCATATTCCCCAGCTGGAGAATTTACAAAGTATCCGTCAGAACCACTGTGGTCTGTGATGAGGATTCTTTTAGTAAAGACTTGTCCGTCTTGCGTATAGTTAATGTTAGCACCCATTTCTAAACTAAATGTTCCTTTTTTGATCTCATCTTTTACAAGAAGTCTAGAAAAAGGAAGAATAAAGGTCTCACGTAGTTTGGTACCACCAGCAAGGATGTTCCCATCTTCATCAAAATCTAAAATTGATCCCGTTACATCATATCCAACTAAGACCTGTGCCATCTGATTGTACACATTTCTTTTCTTCTTATACTGTACATTGGTTGTATTGTATAAGGACGAACTGACATTAAAACCAGCCGTAATATCAAAAATATGATTAGCCGAAGAACTCAGATAAGGATAATCGTACACAGTTGTAAACATACCATGTGAATGAAATTTTACGTTTTCATCCGCATATGTTCCTGATACGATTGTCCCTGTCAAGGGAATTGCTTCGTGCAATAGTGTTCGTGTGGAAATGATATCACTTCCGCCCAATGTTTTATATGCTCCAATATTAGCCATTTTTTATCTCTCTTTATGATTTGTATTTTACGAAACGAACGGGAATATCTACTGTATATCCTGTTGAAATTCCAGTTACTCTGACTGTAGTATCGATATGATACACTGTTGTATTTCCACCTGCTCTATTAGCAAGAATTGATTCGCTGCCTATTTCTGTAAATAGGAAGGTGCTAGTATTTAAATCCAGCGATGCTCTAATTTTAAATTTTAATGTTGTACCTCTGGGGCCTTTAATGACTTGACTGGTTGAACCGTCATCATTGGCAGTATCAGTTCTATTGTTATTCAACTTAAGTGCAGAAGTCTGTCTTCTGGTTATAGTATAATAAGCAATTCCGTCATCATCAATGTAATCAAGGGGCATGTTGGTTCCTTGACTGTCTGTGATTGAACCCATTCTGCTGTCTATTTGAATTGTGTAGGCACTTTCAATCATATCAGGGGGAAGACTCTGTGCGTATGATATTGCTGTGCTATCTATACCTTGATCCAAATGTATATGTCCGCCACCATTAAGTGTCTGTCCAAACAAAATTCCTGTTACCTCTGAGCCTCCGGAAAAACCAATACCCTTTTGGGTAGAGTCTGAGCCATTGTCATTTTCTGTTAAGCCATCAACAGCTACGATGAACGCTCCTGTTGAGTGTTTAGCAGTTCTAGTGGTTCTCTCGTTCAACTTCACCATTGGAAGATATAGTAGATCTAAGTTCTCATATGTTACAAGTTTTGACCTCATAGAGATTGCATTATCAGTAAAAGCTTCTAAGACCGGTGTCTGTAAAATTTCCAAGTCGTAATAAGCTGTACCATTTGAGTTTGCACTGTCGTAAAGTTCATAATTTACTTCTTCATCGCCTAATGCAAACTTAACAATTTTAAAGGTTCCATCTCCTTTTGATAAAACTTTTCTTCCGTGATCGGTGAGGACTGCGTCCAAAATAATATCACCGCTGTTATCTAAAAAACCCATAGTTTATGCTCCTGTTCTTTAATAAGTAGTTTTTTTCATTATTTATTGTGTATAATTTTTCTTGATTACAAATCTCAAATTAAAATCGATTTTTCTTCCCGTATCATTTGAAGATAGTCTAATTTTAAATCTCTTTCCACCGTCTTTAAAAGAACCGTCTAATTCCTTCTCAGACCAAATAGACTCCTCGGCTATGCCAAGATTAGGTAACCCATTGTTTTTAAATTGCTCTGCCATAGCCTGTTCAACTAAGCCCATTACGGCGGCCGGATTTAACATATTTATTTCTTCGCTATCGTTCTCTGCGGCATTTGCCAACATCTCTGTTGTCATAATGGTTTGGTTTGACGACGGGACAACTTGCATTAACTTCATCATGCTTTTTGATATCTTATATTTGTTTTTATTTGAATTGAAAAAATCAACAACATTTGTATATAGAAAAGTCTCATCAGCATCTCTTCTCAATTCGACTTCCCATATTGGTGTGGGATTCGAAGGGTACCCATATTCGTTAATACATCTAAAAACATAATAATATTTCTTCGAAGAACCATCAGAGTTATAAGGTAATTTATCAACGAACGTAGCAGTTGATGAGCCAAAGTCTCCTTCTATTGTTTTTATTTTTTCTGCTGTAGAGGCAATATCATGATAGTCATTATAAATATCACCGATGTGTCTCCTTGGATGTTCTTTCAATCTATAGAGTTCAAAAATAGCAGTCTGTGTTTCGTAAACAAAGCGGTCTTTTGTTCCGTGAAGGTCATATAAGGCTTCTCGATCTTCCAAAGCTGATCTTTCGGCTGGGTTCATTTCGTAAAAGCCACCATTTTCAGAGTTTGCTGATAGGCCTAAATGTATCATAATTTCATTTTTAGAATGCTTTATATTGGAAAAACTAATTTCTGGCTTTGGCAAAGGAGGTTGTTCTATTTTTATTTTTTGTACGAATATAGGATCGGGACTCTTTGCAATATAAAATTTTGGCTCCGTTTCATTGAAACGGTAAGGTTTGGAAGAGTTATTTAAATCCCAAGTATAACACTTGTACTCATATTCTACACCCGGAAGGACTTGGGTATCAACAAATTCAATAGATGTTCCATCGTCTGACAACATTGAACAATAAAATGTTTGTACAGGTCCATTACCGGTAGCTCCTACCCTATATTTTTCAATTTGATAGAATAAAGTCTCTTGTTGGAAAGGCACATTTTGGTATCCAGCCCCGAACCTGTACCCTTCGTGGTTTTCTAACAAATCATTTATAATGTTATCTATTTCTTGGGTTTTCTCAAATTGACCGAATTCATCTTCATCATCTGGTGCAATGCAACTAAGACTGTTGTTCATCAACATCGTTGGATGGTATCTAACGTTTGGATAATTATTTAAAGTTGTGTACTCTATTCCACCATTAGTATTTGTTGTCGATAACTGAGTCAAATGTGTAACGAATAAGGTCATGAGGTTATTACTTATCATTGGACGAAGAAAACCTCCTGTATTCGGCCTCATACTATTTCCACTTAGAGTTATTCGGACATGTTGGGGATAACGACCACCGTAGTCTTCGAAGGCAGTGTCTTTCTTTACTGATGCGTTGCTTTCGGCGACAGCATTAGGACTAGATAGAATGATGTTCGAAAAGTATATACTATAGTTTGCGCTTCTTATCGGCGTCATATTATCTATAAAGGCTTTCCTAACAGAAGGTGAAACAGGGTTTTCCTCGTTAGCATTCCACCCGATTGGTAAAACAGTTAAATTCTTCCAATGTGAATGGTTTTTCTGTAAATCTGAAATAGCACCAGATTCAGTGTATGGGCTGGGCAATCTTAACTCTTTTCTTCCGTAGAAACCGTTATCAGCGATGTCTTGAATTTTGTTATTATAGTCTTTTGAAATATAGTTAAAAAATGGAATGATCCTATAAGACAGATCACCGCTGCCAATAGTCCCATCTTTTTTGGCTGTGGGCCAGCTCCATACTATATCAGCGATTGTGGTTGTCATTAATAACCTCCTCTTCGATTTGTACTTCTACCGCCAAGAGGAGAAGCGCTTGTGTTTCGGCTTTGCCGAGATGTTGTTTGACCCGTGGGAGCTCCTCTTGTTCTTTGTCGCTCTTGTGGTCTTGTTTCTTGTTGACGAGGAGCTGGAGAGTCTGTTTCTCGTTTTGGAGCTGGTGGGGCCTTTTGGGCTTTATTGGTCATTGTTTGAACTGACTCGCGTTGTTCCCTCTCTCTTCTTTCCCTAGAAGTTGTTGTTCTTCGACTATTGATCTCTCTAGCTTGTTCCTGCTCACTTTCAGAATTAGTAGCTAAAGGTCTTTGAATTTGTCTGGTTTCTTTTCTAAATGACGGCTCTTGACAAACTCCTCCTTTTAAATACCCCGTGTGATAAAACCTAACAGAAGAGTATTGTTCATATGTTTCTTGAAATATTCGCTTATATCTCTCGCGTTCGATGAGGGGCACTGTACTGACATTATATTGATCTGGGATTATAACAAAATACGAATTACACAACTTGTATTTCTTAAAACTGTTTTCCGGATTAAAAAGGGTTGAATCAATATATAAACTTAATTTGCACATCAAAGGCTCTGTTGCGTTTAAAATCTTTTTTCTACTGAGTGGTTTAAGTTCCGCGCTACTTAATATTCTTTGCCCTGCGATGTCGTTCCTATATGATAAATATTTTACTTTTTGTAAATTAAAGAAAGCTAAGTCTCTAGTATAAGGTTTATTTGTTAGAAATTCTTTTCTATTTCCGATAACTTTTTCTGAAATTTCTTCTGTTGATAGGAACAGATGTTGAACTGGTATATTTTGTACGGAACCAAATCTATTGTCAAAAATATTATTTGGAGTAGATACATCAAATTTTTCTGATATTGGTCTCCCAACTCTCCTAGACTTACCCACTGTTCGTGATATTCGCCTTTGAACATTGGTCTGAGAGTCTATCGAGTCCTCTGTACTTTCTGGTGAATTGAAAAAGTTTGTATCGCTGGTGAGATTCTCTGTTACATCTTGAAACACAACAGGTGGTTTATACCTTTCTGCTAATATGTTGGAACCAAACAGACCAACTAAGAGATCATTGGATATACTTGCTTTAGAACAAAATTCTTCCAGCCTGTCTTCATCAATGTCCTTTAGTTCACTGTATTTAAAGGTTTCTTGGTTGTTGTACAATACAGAGGGGCTTAGGGTAGCAAGTTCATTGTCACCTAAAGAAGCCTGTGTTAAGACGTCAAATGGTGCTGAAATGTTCTCGTTTAGGGTTATCTCTTCGTTTGTCATTTTGTCTCTCTGATTATTCATTAGAGATATAAATTGTGATGAAGTGAATATCCTTGTGGTATTCTCGACTCCTCTATTTGGAAAACAAACAAGTATGTTCTCTTGAAACCTATAGTCTAAATTGTAAGTTTTATTGACAGTTATTCCTCTTCTAAAGTTAGAACGCCGAGCAGAACGACCTCTCCCAAAGTTAGATGTTCCTCTAATTGAGTGATTACTCATTTCAAATATATTTGAAAAGGTGTCAAACAATTCGCTCATTTCTCTCATAAACAAGCCTATAGAAACTCTTGTACAGCTACGTGGAGATAATTTTGAAAAAAGATTTTTCATTTCGTGTTTAAGTTCATCCTCGCTTTGCCTTTTTAACATACGCTTTATAGAAAAATAATAACTAATCACTTTTAGCCATGGTGTCCCCTCTCGGTCGTATTTTGAAATTAATTCTTCTCTTTTAAATCTATTGGTGTGCCTGTCATAACACTCCCTGCTTTCTATCAGGCGAATATATCGATTCATCTCATCAATAACAGTTCTTCCTTTGGTGTACATTTCTATCAATTGTGCCCTTATTGGATCTTCAATCTCAACAATTACTGATATACTTTTAACGTCTTCTTCATACAAGAGGCCGTCAATTGAGATCATATTTGGATCTTCGTGCTTAATTGATTGTCTTACTTTTGCATATACTTTTCCATCTCTCATCTCTTTCTCTTGAGAAAGCCCGTCTGTTGTTATAAAGCGTCTTTGTCCAGTAGCTGTTTTGCAGTTCATTTTGAGACTTTTGACACTTATCCTTTTCGCTAAAGAATTGAAAACATCTTCGTTAGAACCTTTTAGATATGAAGCATATTTGCTATTTTGTAACAAGATACTCTTAGGATCGAATGAAAACATAAAAGATAATGCACCGCTCTCCGTCTGAGTGAATAACATGTCAGAAAACATCAATGCTGGGTTGTTTAAGTTCCTCGAATTGTTTTGAGAATTTGGCAATATTTTTGTTTTTCGATAATCCTTGACTTTTAAATTGTAATATGGAGCTTTTCTTAACTTGTTATGAGGAGTAGCACTGTGGAACGAACCTTCCATAAAACCGGTTTGTGGGTGTGAATGGACAGGTCCAGTCCAAATTGAACCCTCTTTGTTCAAGAAAATTCTAGAGTTTAGTGGTACCTTGTTGTTTTCTATTGTTCTTTCGCAAACCGTTGGGCCCACTTTTCTTTTATTTCTTCTCTCAGTCACAATGTTTGCGAACAAAGTGAGATGTTTTGTGTCACCATTTAAGGAAAGTTTTTCACGCATATATATAGGAGTAATTACTCTACACCTCAAGTCTCTTGTATCTGTTGAGATTTGAAACTTTTTTCTAATAACCTCTTTTCGTCTTATAAGGTCTTCAATAACACTTGAATTAAAGTCAATAGCATTTAACAACATTGTTTTTGTAGCTACACTTGATGTTGATATTATAACGTCTATGTAGGAAGCTGTGCCTCTGGTTCCTGTTAGTTGGACTACGGGCCTACCATCCAATCCTAAACTATTGTTATAAAACATTTCCAACTGTAGGGTGATGCCTCCCTTATCAAAATTTTGATTGTTTTCGTATATTTCAATATTAGAAAAATATAAGTTTGGAATACCTTCGGTTCCTATAAGGTTTTCGTCATAAGCCATTAGTCACACTCCACATCGAGACAAGGATCTATAGGTCCTGTAGGTCCTGTAGGATCATCTGGTTCGCCCGGTCCAAGGTCTGGGCATTCAATTTCTAAATCTTGTATGAAGATACCTTCACTACCTAATTCATTTAAACCCTCACATATATCTAAGATTGGAATCTCTTCATCCACCCTTAAATCAAAATAATATTCTACAGTGTCCATATCTGCTTCTAAACTTGGCTGTGTTGAATTTTCTATCAATATATCTCTGTCTATTTTATATTTTGACACAGCATTATTTTTATTTAAAAATTTTAATTGACGAAGTGTTTCGTCACTTTTTATCTCAAACACCTCTATCTCAAAAGATTCATTGTGAATGAAGCCGTTCTTCTCTAGAATTCTCATTATTGCTTGTTCCTCTATAACATCTAAATAGTTTCCTTGATAAACTTCTGGTGGCTCTTGATCTGCACTGATATCCAATGGGTCTTCTGTTTCGTTCTTGACTTGAATTGTATATTCAATATCGCACTTAACTTGTGGAATATGTAGAATAGAGGCTGCCATTGGTACATTAGAAGTTGAAGGTATTGAAGAAGTGTAGTTATAGGTACTTGTGGTCTCTATCTCACCCCTTATAAAAGCAACGTCCCACCTTGGAGCATTATCAACACCATGTTTTGATGTGCCCAAAGTATTTTGAAGAAACTTTGTGTTTATGTCACCAATTGGTCTATAATTGTTGTCGTATATGTTTGCATATGCATCTTGTCGGATCTGAGTATTACTGTATATCCAAATTTTCTCACCTTGTTCATTGAATTGTGGGCTATCTGATAACTCTGTTTCAACTGAGTTCATTGTATAGAGGGGCCTTAAAGATGGTGTATCGTCTATTATTCTTTGTTTTATCTCGGAATTCGAACCTGTAAAATCCATATGCATCGTATCATATAGGACATCATCATCCAAAAATGCATAGTATTTTGGCATCAACTTGCCTCTGGACAACAAATGTCTTCCATATGGAGTAAGTTTAATATCTAAAACATCTTCTTTCTTATCAAAATATGGCATTATTCTTCACGAGTTGGAGATGTAGGTTTGAGGAATACTTGGTCTAATGAAATGGACTTCTCCTTATCAATGTTTCCTAACTCCACTGCTGCATCTAACTTAATTAGTTCAACCATAGAAAAGAAATCATAAGGCCAGTTATATCCAACTTTTTGTCTTTTACCAGTTGTTGATGATACAATATCTTCAGATGTCAGGTCTGCACCTGATTCGTTTCTTTCAAACATCTTCTCAAAATAATTGTTTCGAGCTCTCTTCTTTACTTTAAAAACAAACCATCTCATATCTGTGTTTATCTCTGATAGATCTGTTATCTTTTGTAGTTTGTTTTGACGATCTAACTTAGCACCACTTCCAAAGAACTCTTGAGAAAATAATTCATGTGATATTGTTGCTTCTGCTTTTTCATGAATTTCTCCTATTTTCGGTGGTAAGTTTTGCCAAATATCAGAAAGGTCCTGTTTCGTTAGTGTGTGAGAAAACTCAAAAATATACATAGCAATCGGCTTAACATCTTTAAAGTTTACAAAGTCGAACTGAGGTGGTAAAACATATTTCTTCATCTTTGTGACCAAATCTGATGTTGTTTGTCCGACAAGTTCCTCTTTGCCCATAATAGCATTTTTTACGTCATTTGCATTTAATGGGAAAAACTGTGTGTCGTTTTCTCCCCTAGAGACAAATGGTATTGCAACAATAGCCTCTTCTATTACTTTTGTGTCTTTTATCTCCCCCACTCTTATAGCATCAGTTGAAAAACCACAGAGACTTAATAACGAACCTGTTTGCTCAGGTGTTCCTCTCATTGCGCCTTCTATCCAATTCTTTGGGACATCCTCAACCTGCACGAAGATACCTTCATTTGTACTTTGTGGAAGTCTGCCATATTGATGCCACATGCCAATTGGAACTGACGATGTGGCCAAGTTAGGCATTGTCATTGAATCATGAGAATGATGATTGAAATTGAGAGTAGGTGTTTCAAATTTTGTTTGCATAATCCACCTGTATTTGTTTTCCAACTGCGTTTCCACTGTTACATTGCCGGCAACAGTGGTATCACTTTTTAAAATACCTCTCGAGAATATGTTCATAGACGAAGCTATTTGCATTGCTTGTTCATTCGTCGCAACAGTTCCTGAAGAAAATAAATGTTGGGTTTTTGCATAACTATCGTCTTGTGGAACTGAGCTTGATTCAAAAAATCTACAAAATTCAACAGAACTATTGTTTATAATTTCATCTAAAGTATATTTTTTAGTTCCACTTGGTGGCTTAAATACAATGTCTGCCCAAGCTTCTCCGTGATAGTATGGAGGGGTAAACTGATAATTGTATCCATCTGCTGCATTTGCACCAGTAACAGCTGAATATGTTGATGCTGTACTGTATATGAAGTCATGAGAGCCAATTTTCTTAAATTCATTCCAAGCTTTGACTTGAAATGTGTGGGCACCAAAATTTGACGGAGGACCAAATGATGATGGTCTTGAGTACATCGTGAACGACTCTCCCATTTTTCCGGCTCCATTATCTTGCGGTAAACCAAATTTTATTCCATCATGACTCTCGATAGGTTCTTTACTACCTGTGATCGTTCTGAACATTTTTACTCTCAAGCTATAAGCTTTATCTCCATCGGCATTCCCAAAGTTTGGATCTCCCTGTGGTAATGAAGTTATTGTTGTGTGATTTTCATTTTCTAGGAAAAATGTTCCAACTTCTGCTAAAAAGTTGTTCATTTGCAACTTATATAGATTATCTCCTTGTCCATTCCATAGTACTTCTGTTTTGGTGTTTGCGTTATTGTCTGGTTCATTAGAAAACAAAGAAACGTTTGCAAGATACTTCTCTGGTTCTACCAGTGCTTCAAACGGTATTCGTGTGTTAAATTGACTTGTTATAAAGTGATTTTTATCATCAGAAGAGCCAGAGGTAAAACCAGACGTTACAATTGGATAGTCACAAGCGATACCAGATTTAATTGTATTGAATAGAACACCGGGTCCGAATAGTGGATTCAGGAGATATTGGGTTGGATAATTTGCATTATTCATGTCTCCAAAGTCTACACCAACAGCTGATGTTGTTTCTAAAAAGGCACCATACGAAGAATAAAACTGCTGTGCTATCTGAGTTGTTCTTTGGCAAGGGTAAAATCCCTTGTAGGGAAGAAACTTTTTAATTGCTTTGCAGCTGAGCGTTATTTTATACGGATCAAACATCTTTTTATGATCCTGCTTTACAACGTTAAAGTTCTTTAAGAATTCTGTATTTGTATAGACTTTATAAAAATCAGAATCAGAGCTATTATTCAACGTCTCCAAACCTCCTGTTATTTCAAAAATATCATTTCTGGCTGACAGAGGCCCATTATTCAAATAATGTTCAATATGATTACTGACTCGAAATTCAGGAACAATACTATACTCTTTTCCTATCCCTCTGAGATCTTCTGCGAAGGTATCATAAGAATCGTAAAATGGTTCTTTCGAACTTGAGATGAAAGAGCCCGTTGAGTCAATATATCCAGCTTGGCTTGGTGCATCCCAAAAGGCTGTTCCTAAGTACAACTCTATATTTTCAACTCCGAGGTGAGCATAGCTGCTTGATAAATTGTAGAAAAACGGATTTACAACAGATGTTGATGCAGTCAGACTGTGTCTTCGTGAATAAAAACTAGAAGCTGACAACTGGGTGTCTATTGTTTTTCCTGAATACAGGTTCAATCCTCTTGCAAATTGTGAGTAAGAATTTTGTAAAATACCGGGTCCGGCAAAAGAATCAAAACCAGATGCTCCACCAATTGGTTGAGTTGGAGGGTCTGGTGATGTAATAGTAGGAGTAATTCCAAGATATTGAAGTTCCAAGGGTACATTACACATTGTCGAACCAGTAGTACTGGTTGAAGCTATATCGTATGTTAATTTATTAGTACCGGGTGTGACTGTAAATGTTGCGTAGGAACCACTATCAAGTCTTAAATATTCAGGTATTGGTTCTACATAACCATCTATGTTAGTAGTTGTGGAACTTGCACTATAATTGTAATAACTTACATTTGGATTTTGAGAACATTGTCCCAGACCAAAGCTAGTTTCACTATAATCAAATGATGCTCCTGTATCTGTTTTATCAAAGTCCCACCACAAAAAAGGTCCGGCAAGCTCCGTTGCACCAGCTTGTTCTTTTGCCCAAGCATAATTTAAAAACCTAACACCTTCATTGTTGTTAGACATCGCTTCAGTGCCTGTGACGCCTCCACAAAACCACTTTACTTTATTCTGTAGGTTATTGGTAGTATCTCCGTGTAAAAGTGAGCCACTAAATATTGCAACATCAGAAATGTACATTTCATTCAAGTAAGTACCGTCTTGCTCGCTTCCAGCTTGAAAAAAGAACACATCGGTTGTATCAATAGTTGAATCAGCTGATGTCCATAAAGAAGCTGTATATCCAATGCCAGAATTAAGCTTTTCTGCGTTAGAACCTGTAAGGAAGCCCCATTGGTCATTTACAACACTGGCTGACATAAATACGCCATTTATAGCTAACATACAGTTGTTTCTGTGATATGTATCATTGTGAGTTACAGACTGGCTCAAAGAAATGTAAAAATGGGATTGTCTTCCGAGCATTGGCTTTAAATAATAAGGAGAACCTCGATTGAGACTATTGTTGTCTTCAAAAATCTTATCAAAAATAAATTCAACAGCACCATTCTCTGGTGTATTTCCATAGTGAATACCTCCACCATGTTTATTCCATTTTGTTCCAAGCCTAACAACCAACCTTGGAGACCCATATGAAAAGTCTTCTGCGTTGTCTGACCCAGTTGAAAAATATATATGTCTTCTCATAGCCCCAACATCTGTTTCATTATAACCTATTGTGCTTGTCCTGTCGGGAGAGCTAGCACTTATATCAAGCATAAAAGTGTCATACGAATCAAGCGGGTGATTATATAAAGCATTCCAAAATGTTATACCACAATTAACGGATGAAGAGAACCAGTGTTGTCTGGCGTTTGGAGGTCCAGCGTGATCTGTTGATGCGGTTACAAAATTATCACGAATAACAGGAAGCTCTACGCCTCTTTGTTTTGAACCTTTACTGGTTGTGTTTCCTAAATCGGAAAAATATATTCCTTTTCTTGATGAAATGTTTTCTATAATGGATACGTTATTGTACGCGCTTGCAGTTGAGTAAAAGTGATCCGAAACTGCCGACCAAAAGGCCGTACATGCTTTAACTAAATGATCTCCGTAACTATAGCCGGAGGTAAATAATAGTTTTGTGAAACTATCAGTACTGGTGCCTGTCTCCACCCAGTCCAAATTGGTTGTTGATGTTCCAAAATCACTGCTCTCAATAGCGTCACCATCTCTATTTCTATCGTGCAACATTAAACCTCTGTTTTCCGGATCGTTGGGAAAGCCTAAGAATGCACTTGTGGTGCCACCAAATGTTTGTGATGCCGTTAACACAGAGGGTCCATAAAGAATAAATATTCCCGGGTCTCCAGCTAACGTTTGGGACGTGAAGTTCTCATCAGAGTCTAACGGCCACATTGACTGTGACGGTATTATATGACCAAAACCATTCGAGACATCTCTTTCTGATCTGTCTGTTCTTTTTGATCTCCAAAAACCAGAAGTGTAATTATTTCTTTGTCGTACATAATTTTTTCCCATATATAAACTTGTCGGATAAACAGTTTGTTCGTATTTTACACTCTCAACGGTGGTTATAATAGAATCATCTATTGGAACCCTCATATACAAATCTTTAAAATCTTCATAGTTCTTGTGGTTGTTTTTATTTAAATCGTGTAGTTGATTAAGTTCATCGTTTTTAAAATATGTTATCTCATTATCAAATGGAGTAGATAGAACCAGCTTTTCTTCATAAACTTCTGAGTCTTCTGTTATTGTGACATTCACAATTGAAGACAATGGTTTTGAATTTGAGCTAACAACAGTTTCGTTTAGATTTTTTATCGAACTGTGCTTGTCTCTGTGTCTCGAAACAACTTGGCCATCTATAATTTTAACCCTTTCTTCTCCATCGTCCGAGACATAAGAGTATATATTGTTTTTATTATGATACCTCGTAATAGGGTTTTCCGACGCTCTTAGCTGTTTAAAGGTTGGGTGTCCATATGGTCCATTCCTATGTGTATTGAGAGCAGAGAAATAATTTGCATATGAAACTGTTGCAATATGTTTATTTCTCGTTTCGAGAATCTTGTTGTTATTTTCTATTACAATTGGGTAATTTACCTCCAAATCAATGCCTCCAATTTCAGAGCGTATAGTTGTACCAATTGGGATTTCTTTTCCATCAACAACCGAGGAGAGTTCTGACTCTCTGCCTAATTTGAAATATGCGACAACATTGGAAGAAAAAGAAGTGTTGGTAGGCTCATTTATAAAGCCATTAGAGTAAAGTTCGGCAACCTCTGTTATTGAAAGTTGTTTATTAAAAAAACACAAATCAAATAATGAACCTTGCAATTCAGCATCGGCTGAACCGGCTGGGGAGCCACCGATTGAGAACGATCCAACATTATGCCTACCGGTTCCACTTACTGGATTGGTATCATTATAATTTGTTATTTTCTCTTCGCCGTTTACGTACAACAAAGCATCATTTGCAAAATCGCCATTCCATGAGAATATATAATGGGTCCACTCAAACGCTTGATCCGTAGGAAGATCAAAACGATAAAATTTATTTTGTGTTCCGGGACTCTGCCAGATAAAAAACTTCATATAGTCTTGATCAAATTTTATACGTATAGACTCGTTACCTCCAGTTGCTAGTGCGTCAAAAACAGTCCTAGTATAATTAAAATCCCCATCTAATTTTGCCCACCAAGAAATAGAAATCGGACCAGTACTAGGATAGGCATCAAAAGAAGTGCCTTGTAGGCCTTTATAATTTGAATCGCTAGTAGGCAGAAAGTTTAAAGCCCTTAAGCCTTTTTTTCCAATCGTATTTGTATCGGTGTCTATCTCTTCTCTTACTAATGTGTTGAGTCCAACAAAGTCGAGGTTTATGGGCATTCTATTCTCCGTATATTTCTGATGCTGTGGGAAAGGTTATGGCTGAGTCTAAGACTCCATTAACCGTATTTAGACCATCTTTTGGCCAATACCCAAATATCTTTTGGGCTCCACTTCTTACAGAGTAATTATCTCCAAGTGAAGAAGTTGCCCAAGAATAATTATAATCGGAAGCAGGCAAGGTGGAGTTGTAATTAAAGTTGTTGCTTTTATCAACAGTGATTACCATATCTTTCAAATAAAAGCCATTATCGATTGTTACAGATGTTCTAGTTTCAAGCGAGTTTCTTTGACCTGCTATTGATTTAAAAATAACAGCCGGAAGAACAGAACTTCCAGATATCAAAGTTTCAAATTCAGCTTCCTCACCAAACTTCCAATAGTCTAACAAATGACCTGATGAATTTAAAGACAGAAGGTTAACATAGCCACCATCATTATAAGAGGCAGAAACCTCAGCTGTGGTGAGTTCCTTCTTGTAAAAAGCCACTTCTTGAAGAGCACCTTTTAATTCATATCGAGTATCTTGGTTTTCAACATCGAAAAATTGGACTGCTGTAGTTGAGCGTCTGGGTAGAGACTCATCTGTTATGCCATCGAATTGAACTGACCCATCTCCATAAGATACGCTGTTAATATGCAAAATAGGATCGGTTGCCATAACTCCACTCCAAGTTATGGCAAAGTTGTTCCAACTAAGATAAGCACTTATATCAAAAGTCCATCGCCATCTACGTGAGTTACCAGCAGAGTTATAGAATTGAAAATAGAAGTAATCATTTTGTATGTAACAAAATGAAACCTCATTACTCGAGGCTGTCACATCTCCTTCGGCAAAATTAAACATATACTGAATGTCGCTACCTCCATCAGCATAGAGTTTCATCCAAAATGTAAATGATAGCGGACCAGTGGTTGGGTAGTTAATTGAACCAGAAAGCCCATTACATCCTTGGTCAAAATCATCTTCAACTGATAGTGCTTTGGAGAACCTTGTAGCGCCGGATCTTCTTGCTGAGACTAAAGTGTTTCTCGGCACCTTATGAAAAGATGCATCATAATCATAATCAGAACTGTCAACAGTTGAGTTTCCATCGACCCCTGACCTGCCCATAGGACGCTGATAAAGCGTTCTTAAGCCGTCTCGAGTGTTAATGTGACTGTTTACCCTTAGTGTTCCGCTTTCACCGCTTCCTGAGCCTCTAACGCTCAAGTTACGATAATTTAAAGAGTTATATACTGAATACTCTTTCGCATAAGCATCAAGATATCCATAAGTTTGAACCTCTACTCCACCGGGTGCAGAAAAGCGAGAAGTGATAACTGTTCGGTTTCTCACAGAAGCCGTTAAGAAATCATCTTCTCTCTGTATAACATTGATAAGCCCTCTTTCGAAGACTTGGTCAACACCACCAGATAGGCCATTAAAGCCACCGAAAGATGTGCCACCGAATATTGTTTCTGAGCCTACCGGATGCAGGGGACCACTACCGGAAGTAATTGTTCTATTATTCTCACTCACACCCATTGTATATGAATCTGATAGGATACCACCTGTTAAGTAAAATGTGGTACCAGTTGCACTGCTTGAATTATAAATCTGATAGCTTGGAAAGGCTGTGAAGATAGCTCCGGATAGTCGAGTCCAGAAAGTAGAATCACTACCGGAAGAATATATATAATAATCGTTACCAACCTTTGCGTAATTACCAGCGGCATTTGCATTCTCTTGATCAACAATGAACTTTGTTACCGCTCCGTCTGTGGAATCAAATTGAACAAAATGTCCATCAATTGCTCCATCATGTCTTTTTGTAATAAGAGTTCCGTTTGATGCAAACTGAGTAACTGCGAATGTTGAACCAGTTTCCTCAAAAGCATATTCATAAGTATATTTTGGGTTGCCATGGTATTGTGATTTCCAAGTTATTGTACCATCTACCCTAGATATACCCAAGATTGAATCTCCTCCTCCACCGGCTGGTTGAGCGTCCACTCCTAAATTATTATTAAAACTGTTCAATATCCCTTGCCAAAAGGAGCTGTTAGACATCAGAGTTTCGACTATACCATCCGTGACGACAATTTTTGTATTATCAGAGACAGTAAGACTGTGCTTACCCACTTCTGGAGATATTGAAGTCACTGCTGTTCCTGTGCTCAAAGCTGAACCTGAGTTTTGTGCGATATTCCCTTCCTCTCCAAGTGTCCACCAATCCCAAATATGAGAAGCAGAAGCATGGGAAGAAATATCAAGCCAAGAACCGGAATTGTAAAGAACCATAGCATCTTCGTTGGTCAATTGAGTGTTCCAAACGACAAAGTCTTGCAAAGCTCCTTGAAGTTCGAGTGCACCACTGCTTCCGTTAAAATCTCCTATGGCTATATTTGTTTGTGAGGTTAACGTTGCAGGAGATGTAACATTGGTATATCCTCCATCAACTGACTGTAGTACTCCATCTATCCATAACTTCGGATTTGTTGTTAAATCTTTATACACAGTTAGTGTAACATGTCTCCATTCTTTAGCGCCAAATGTTATATCAAAAGCAACATCAGAGGAACTTCCATTCCCAATTTTCACTTGAATTTTACCATCATCTTCATATCTGATGTGAACACCTGATGCGGTACTGGTACCATTTCCTAAAGTCATGATATGACCATCTTCTCCAACAGTGTACTTATTTAACCAAAACGATACAGATACTGCTGTTGCATCTGTTGTATTAGTATAACTGGTGTTTGTTAATGCCATTGTTGCAGATGTGGTAGATGTGTTAAAGTGCAATGCTTTTCGATGATTTGCTACATTCTCATCGGCTGTTGAGCCGACGTATCCTCCTCGAAAAGTTGTGTGTGAAATTTGTATTTCCTGTGCAAGATTTGCTTGCGGAAATGGCCTAAATATATCACCATGCTTTAGTGTTGAAGCAAATGCGGCCTGACCTGAGATGGCTTTTGGTGATGCGAAGCCAGTACCAGTTTCCGAACAACTAACACTCTCAACTCCTGAACTTGTAGCTCTCATGAAAAAATGAGCATTTTGAGAACCAGAAATATACGAGGTGTCGTATCCGGGAAACTTACCATCTAAAGAGGCTGATAAGGCATTCCAGATATCGTCATTTGTCCTATCTCCGTAACCCTTGACCAATTCAATGTGTTCATCATCACCAGTATTTATTGGAATTGGTATTCCACCGGAACCGAAACTTGACGAAATATACTTGGTGCCTGATGACAAGTGGCTATTAAGTTCGTTTCCTGTTTTTAGTTGAAGTCTATCCCAGTCTAATTCTTCTCCCATTTTCCAATAGTCTATTATTGAAGAGGCGCTGGTGTGTGTTGTTGGGCTTTTCCAAACACCACCATTATAGAGCTCTTGAGCAGCTTCTGAACCTGTTAACAAGGTTTTCCAAACAGTCAAATCTTGTATCATACAGTAATCATCTATTTTTAAATTTATTTTATTAATATCAGGAGATGTTCCACCGATAGCAGTGTAAGAATCAGCTCCTGACGCTGTCACGGGATTTCCGTTTATAAACATCTTAGGAGTTTTGGCAGCGTCAGTTAGATCATCAACTTCAAATATTGCAATTATGTGCATCCATTGGCTGCCTGATACAGATGCAGCATTGGTATCGAAAGTTAGTTGGTCAAGATCACCAGCGCTATTTTCATATAAAATAAAAAAATCATCTCCGGAGAGGTTAAGTTGATGACGACCACTCAAGCCTTCAAAGAAAGTCAATAAGGATGAATTACTAACGACATCACTGTTTAAATTATTAAACCAAAGAGATACTGAAAGATTATTAGACGCAAATTGGCTGCTATCTGGATAGACAATCAACGGCAGCACCTCACCAGCAGTGGCTTTGGCCCTCATGGCTCTTCTATAAGTGTTCAAACCAATACTGAACGTTGGGACACTGAACACATCATTTGCGGTTCCTGCTGGGGCTGTTCTTGTCTTGTCTATTTCAATTTCAGCTTGTGTACCTGAAGCTGTCAACTGCAAGATGTCTCCGTTTGGCAAGGAAGGAACAGTTGCAACTGTCCAAGACAAATATGAATGTGTTGCTGCTTTAGGGATACCTTGTACGACAACTGAGCCTGTCCATTGTTGTAAATAAGTTGTTGAACTAGTGACTTGAAACGAACCGGTAGCAGACACGCCATCAGTGACCATTTCCAAATTATCGTTTAACCGATTGCTTTCGCCTTGTCCGAATACGTTACCAGACCCAGAAGGAGCTATTGCAACTAGGGTTAGTGGGTTTGTTGTTGCTGGTAATATTGCCTTTATATCTGTTGGCAAAAATAAACTGTTAATTAGATAGTCTTCTGTTGAGGCTGCTTTCTTTAGTCTTGTATTGTTTTCTAACCGGCCAACAGAGTTGAAATACTCGTAGTTATTACGATAGTTACCAAGTCTATTGTCTGAACCGGATATGTTTCCTATACTGTAAGGACGTTTGGTTCTGGGGCCTCTATAATATACTGCCATTTTTCTTGTATTATCCGGATATGGCCCACCGTAATCTGCTCCGACAAAACCAAATGCTCCGTCTTTAGTGAGTTCACTGGGGTGTTCGCCAAACAATAGGCGCCATGCTTCTGGTCTCGAATAAACCCCATCAAGGTTATTTCGTGGAACATTTCCATCACCGGGATTTTTATTAGTATCATATTTATTTATCTCGACGTGTCGAGATTGGTGACCACCAACCCAAGTTTCTGTGAATGGTCCCTGCATAGGGATGTCATTTTCAAAATAAGTCGTATCAGAGTGCAAATTGGTGACAACAGCTTCGGTGTTGTATCCATCATACACTTTCTTATTAGCTCCCTTTGAGACACTTCCTGATATCAGGTTAAATGGAGATGCCAAGTGACCTTTTACTTTGTAAGCGTATTCTAAAGATGCCGTGGCCGGAGCAGAACCGTCACCTGATGAATCTTTACCAGCTATCATTGTGTATTCGAATTCAACAGTTTTGTTTGGGTCGAGCTCATCAAAACAAAGCCCAGTGTTTGTTAAGCCCTTGGTCGCACCGACACCTACGGTAAATACATTGACAGGAATACCTAAGTTGGTCTTTGTACCATGTGGCCTCACAACATCGTTAACAAAGTTACGATTCTTTTGTTGATTATAATTAATTCCACCGTGCAATGTATTGCTTAAATCAAATCCTAACTTGTAAGGTCTTGAGAAGTTTCTATGAATATATTTTGATCTAAGATATGCAGCGCCGGTGTTGTCTCCAATATAATAGTTACCAGCCTTTGTTTTTGTCGTGTATATGTCTCTTATAGTGTCACGCTGACCAGAGGCCGGTCCGGAACGCTCTCTCCTGTCTTTTTGCCACAAGCAGTTGGTATTCTCATCTGTTGTTTTGTACTCCGGAGAGTGTCCAAACTTCCAATTATATGTAAGCTCTCTAACTCCAACAATGTTTCCTTGTGTAGCGGTTTTTCTTTCTAGTGTGGGAAATTTTCTCTCATACTTTGGTCTTTCGAACAAGTGACTTTCAACAACATTTGAAACGCCTTTTGTAAATGTTACTGATGCTGGTTTTAGTTGTTCTATGAAATAAGACAAAGAGGAGTCAATCCATTTGAAATAGCTGGAGTATTGATCGAGATCTGGTTTTTGTTCAATTCTGTCAAAGAACATTCCTCTAACTATTCTTAGTTTCTTGTATTCCATTCGATATGCATCAACTGGTTTTGCAAACATATTGGCATACTCTTTCATCGTTGAGAAAGTTCTCGCCATTTCCTCAGAAATTGTTTGATACATACTTTTTTCTAAAGCAAACACGTTGTCTGTAGTATCTTCGTCTTCTAAAAATAATTCTTCTTTGTTTCCGAAGATTGTTATTCTATCATCCGTGAATGAGATTTCTGGTAGTTCTTTTCTTCTTGCGAAAATAAACTCACTCTTTACAGGATTGGTATCGTTGTTTGGAAGACCTACAGCTACACCCCTATGTTCTCTTTCTATTATATTACTCGCCCAACTATATTTTGTATCAGCGGAACCACTAGAAAAGTCTTCTATATACAAGCTTCCAGTTGCGTTTGCAGATGAATTCTGATCAAAGTTCCAATGCATTATCAAGCTATCAGCAGCAGGTATTTGTACGGACTTTTTCAAACCTGCATTGAATGGTGTTGTTGTATCAAAAATCTTATTATGACCGTAGTTTAAAGGATCTAAATTGTGTTGTTTTATTGCTTCGTCAGATAATTTGTCCATCCAAACCCTTAATGAATCGAAAACAACATCTGTTGGAGACAAAACAGAACCAGTAAAGTTAGTCCTATGAGCACCCATGTAAAATCTTTTTGGTTCACAAAGTATATACTTACCTTCATCATACGAAACAGACGAAGAGATTGTAAATTCGTGACGAACATCTCCCATATCGTGCGTCACTCCATATAGTTCTATCTCATATAATGAAGATACGAAGTCCCCATCGGTAGGAACCGTATCAGTTGAGAAAGAACCAGCGAAAGGATAGCCATCGGGTTTTACACATAATTGGAAATTCCAGCGCTGAGCGTCGTATACATTTTCATAATATTCACTCTCTGCGTAAATGTTTGAATTTGAACTGGATACGACAAATTTTACTCTTGGAGAGTCTGTAGATGCTCTAACTGCGTATACCTGAATATTCGCTGCATCAATAGCACTCCAAGCGTAGTCTGCTAACTCAGAAGCGTTTGGGCTATCAACAGCAGATGACCCCGTATTGGGCTGGTGAAAACCCATAAGAGACGATGACAAGGACGCTAAAGAGAAGTAACCATTTTGGTGGAATTCTTTTTTCTTGGGGAAAGTGACACCCGCTTCTATAGAAAAGGCTGAATTCTTTTCCAACAACAGTTGATTACCAGAACCAGATGTGAAAGTATAACTGTTTATACTTGAAGAAGTCTGTGTAACACTGGTATGTGTCCTATTTGCTTTGTTTAAATTTAAGACTTTTGTCTTGATAGATGAGTTTTTGTATCGGTCTTTTAAATAATGTGTACCATTATCAGTGTAAACATTTAATTTTATAAGTTCATCATCAACACCATAGCACCTGAGTAAGTTTCTAAAAGATTTCTCGGTTCCCTTGGTCTTCAATATGTACTCTATATTGTTATATATGTTGTTATATATTAGCCTCTTTGTTTTCTCAATATTCTGCTCATAGTGGTTACCACTACTATCTCTGTCCCAAAACTGTTCTAGGACACTACCTTCAACAAAAGAATTTGGAGTTATTAGACCTTGATCACTCAAGAGTCTCTCAACAAAGAAATAAGGCTCAGCGGAAGCTGAAAAATAGTTCTTTTCTCTGAGTTTTGGTAATTCTTCTATTTGAACATACAGAGTGTCAAGATAGGAAGATAGGATTTGATAAAGATGTTTGATGTTGCTATTTGCCTCATCTTCCTCAATGAGCCAAGCTGGGACTGTATCATATAAATTTGAACTGTTTGTTCTATCATATAAAGAGCCGCTTTCCTGCATCTCTGTCAATAATGTTTGGACAGAAGAATGTGTTGATCTTATTATTGGATCTTCTGGTTCGATAATTGTAAAAGCAGAACCAGTATTTCTACTGATTGCTCCATCGTAACCGGTTGATAAGGTCCATACACCATTTGCAATTCTGCCCGAATAATCCAAAACGACCGAGTCATAAGAACCAGTGTTGGTAATTCCTTCATTAAACTTATAATAAACACCAAGATATGTTCGATAATCATCAGTATTTACACCACCACCAATTGGGTAGTTCCAAGTATTATATATATATTCGTCATCTAAAGCTTTCTTCCAGTATCTAAAGTCATCAATAGAACCTGAAAGCTTACCAGCCCCCAACATAGTTGCTGAGGCGTAGGTACTACCTGATGGTTTTGTTAATAACGCACCTATTTGGCCGTTGATTCTACCGGGGATTTCACCCAAGGTTAGTGTTGTTGGAAAAGTTGATACTTGGTTCAACAGACCATCTATAAAGTATCTAACCTCGAGTTGTTGGTTTGAAGCCTTAACGGTTACTGTGTGATGTTGCCAAGCGTCATTTGCAACACTGGTTGCATTATAAGTTGGTGCACTAATTGGATCATTGACAATTCCATTAGAACCAGATTGTAATGTTAGGTATACCGCAGAACCAGTCGTAGAAGTTGCAAGACCCCCAGATAGCTCTAAGGTTAGACGGCCATAATTATGTGCATGGGAAACTGCGTTGTCTCCAGATGGAACGACATTACTGTTCCAAAGGTCTAATATAACCTCTTTATCTGTCTTGTCAGTAGTGAAAGCGCTCTTTTTTAACCAAAATTGAATTGTTAGACCATCATCCATTTTCATTCTAAAATTGGTTGTTCTGTTTTTGTTTGTGTCGTATTTGACGCCCTTATCAAAGACATCTTTCAAGTCCTTAGAGCCTATGGAATCTGATTCTTGGTGCTGATCAATGGAAGCAGAATGAGTTCCACCAGAAGAATATATGTATTCCTTAGTAGTTGGTATACCATATTGTCCGACAGTACTACTTTTATCTCCCCATCCTGCGGCAGAAAGTAACGCATAGCCTGTAGACTTTGGATATTTATTATCATACAGCCACCTATCTAGATAAGTCGAGCTATTTTGGAATTCAAGTTTTTCAGCTTCAGAGCCATCATAAGGATAATTCGTGTAAATTCTTTCGATACCAGCTTTGTAGTATTCAGCAGCCGAGCCAAAGTGCACAAAGGTGCCCGGATCAGCAAAATTTACGTTCGGATAGAAAGTTTTATTTTTTTTGTTTATTTGTTTTATCAAATCGGGCGATTCAACGCTACTTGTTGCTTCCTCTAACGAATTAACGGTAACAACTTTTTTGTTAAATAGATCACTAATACTCATCGTCTCTCACTTTAAAATTAAATTCATAGGGTTGTGTGTTCCAAGAGCCAACTGCGTCATCATAAAATGCGAACCTCATTCCGTACATTTGGTCTTTTTCTAAATTTGACATGTCTAGATCAAAATAATTGCCACTTACGTTGTAGGACAAGCCTGTGTGGTAGTCTGATCCGGTACCGAAAGGAATTACTCTGAGACCGTCTGATACTCTATATATCTCGTAAGAGGAACTGACGATAATTGTTGTCTCTGGTTTGTTTATTGCTTTTGTATATATTGTTGGATTCCAGTCTCGAGGTCTGGCATATAGCTTAAATCGCGCAGTCTCTGTTGGGCCGTAGTCCTTTCTTAAGTTTGACAAAGAAAGAATATACCTCTTAGAAGGATTGTATATATCAGCAGTGACTGAATTTACTTTTATCGAACCAGTTGCAAACTGTGTAACGTCTGTGCCTATAGCAGCATCATTGGATCTGGCACTTCCTGTCCACCATACATCATATATTGTTGATAACGTTGAAGAACCAGTATACGCGAACGAAGCTGAATATACACCTGTTGAGACATACCCACCAGTAACAACAAGCGGGGATGCATTAGAGACAAAGGCATTATCTGTGTTTACTAAAACTTGAGCAGAACCAGAAGGACTACTATCGTCTGAGGAACCAGAAAAGATACTAACATAAATCTGTCCGTCTGTTCCAACTGCTGGGATATTTCTCAATCTTCCTCTTACAACATTGTAAAGATATATACTATTCATATTATCTTCAGCAGGTGCTAAAGATGAAGATAGAAAAAATGTTCCTCTATCATCTTGGGCACTGTTATCCCAACGAACTTCAAGAGTTGGTCTCTTATTGTAGAACTCAGTTCCTCGAGCAAAGAACTTTTTTGTGTAGTAAGACTTTGTCTCTTGTTCATATGAACTGGATAGCGCTACACCAAAACCATAATTTGTTTTTGTACCAGCTAACCATTGTTCCACCAAGTCACTAACGTTTACTTCAAGGTTCTCGAAACCGTTTGTGAAGCCAACATCGAATGTTGGTTCTGCGTGATAATCACCACCTGCTGTATCCCAGTTACCACTCCCACCAGCAAAATTTCCTATTGTAATGAGAGAGCCGTCTTGCGTAACATTATTTGCTACTGCTGTGTTGCCTTCTACACCTTTTATATCTTGTGTTATTGTCAAGGTGGCACTGTCTAAACTGACTATTACGCTTCCGCTCATACCTTGTGTTATAGACGAACTAAGCCTCTGGGCGAATGTAGCGGCTGAAGAATCGCCACTTATACCAATTATTGGAGAGGCGTCTGCATTGAATGAGGCAGTTGCATCTATAGTAAAGGTTAAAGATGAACCAGTAGAGTTGATAAGGGTAAAAGTTTTAGCAGCTAAATCACCAGCCGTTGAGGTATGAACCTGCATGGATGATGAGGCGGCTGTTTGTACTGAAGATGCGACGGTCCAAGTTGAACCAGTTAGACCATAAGTTTTATCAGTATAATTTACCATATCAAGGCCGAAACCTTCTTGCCAAGATGAAGAAACGGCTGAAACTGCCATTTTAAAATTAGTTGGCAAAGTTGACGTGTGTTTGGCATTATACATTTTTAAGTAAAAAGAGCAGCTTCCAGATGCTGGTATAGTCCCAGCAGTTCGGTCGGAGTCTATCTTTGTAGTGTCAAATTGAATCAAGACTCTCGATAGTTCCGATGAGAGACCTGATGAAGATGAGCTTTGCCCATATATTTGAAAAACTTCTAAAATATCGGCGGCTCCCATGTTTGAGCCAGTTGCGACATTAGAGCTTATTAGAGATTGGTCAAAAGCGTTAGATATTGTTGTATCTGCTGTTGCGAAATATTTTTTTATAGCCATTATACTGCTGTTCCTTTGATATCATTGTTTGGGTATTTTAGTTCAAAAACAACGTTTTTAGGAGCCTTGTAATAAGTTGCGTCATTGCTTATAACATCATCCATTACAAATGGGATAGATGAGTATCCTGAACCGTCGTTGGTTGACCGATTGAAGACTTTGACACTTTTAACATCAATAACTCCCTCAGTTTTGCTCAATATATTATAGATATCATTTATATAGATTGGCTCTCCAATATAATACTTCTCATTGTATTGAGCCTTAAGTCTCTCTATAGCATCAAATAAGACATTTGATGTATCGTATCTATTATCTGTCATCACAGAAAAATCAATACCAAAGTTTACTACCTTAGCATCAAATATTTCTATAATGTCGTTTATTGAACTGTATTGATTTAACCAAGTTTTAAGATTTTCTTTTGTTATCATGTTTGTTTGAGACAAGGCTCCATCGTTGTCTACAGATACAACGTACATTGCTAACTTTTTATTTGTTGCAAATGGGTTGTTTATAATATTAACACGCTTCAATGAACCGAATTTATTTGGCATATTATAAGCAATTGCTTCATAGTCCGTCTTAGTTACGGCTCGGTTTTGAGAAGCAAAGTAGTTTCTAGAACGTGTCCTTAATTCTTCTGTTGTGAAGTCGACACTTGGTGCCAAGAGTTCTTCTTCATTGTTGCATTCCAATGAGTTTCTCACGTCGGAAACTATTGTTGCATCCAAACTTGGTTCATTTTCAAATTCAAACTCGGAAGCTCTCACAGTTTGAATGGTTGCTCTGGCTGCACTTGGATTGTTGCCATCATTCTTTCTAAAAGATATATTTAGTATAGTTCCTTGCGGCGATATACCAAGTTTATCGGTTCCCAGTAGTTTTGTTGGATCTATCGCAGTGTGAGTAATATGTTCCCTAGCATGCATCTTCAAGGCTACTTTGGAAGGATCAGCTAAACCACTGTCATCTTCTGTGTCTGAGCCGAAACCAAATTGCAAATAGGTACCGGTGTTATCTTGATATAAAGTAAATCTTCTGGCTGTTACAAAGGGTTTCATTATAGATCTAACCCCTTGACTATATGCGTACTTATTGGTTGTTTCAATAAAAACAGTTTCTTGGCTCAAAAAGTCGACTTCATAGAATTTATTACCTTCTGAGTCGGTAACGTCAATTATTTCAGTTATAGATGAATCTCCGACTCTAACTTTTCTAAATTTTTCAAAGGTTGCATCTGTCAAATCAACCTGAGCATTGAATGCTCTACCGGAAGTAACTTGTCCGTAAGCTCGGACAGCCCACTCAGTTGTTGCACTGTTTTGATCGAATTTGGTACCTATGATATCATTAGAACTATCTGCAAAATTGACATCCTCTGTTAAGGTATATGTAACCCCAGAATTGGCAGTAAACTCAGAACCTTTTTTGAGGATGGGTAAATACTTGCTCTCAGGGGCATTACCATCTGTTGAGGAAGGAATCCTTACAAAAAACGCTAATGTTCCGTGAGCAACAGGCACTCCAGAAAATTTGTAACCAAGACTTCTGGCGTGTTTTCTAACATTATTGAACTCAACAGCTGTATCTAAAAAAGATTCGTTAACAGAGTAATCTAAGTAATAAGATAGAACGTCACCGACATAAGCCACAGTATCAAATATCATAGAACCAAACGATGCTTCTGAAAAATCATTATAATTATCTGGGTAGTATCTCTTGGCGTGTTCAACAAGATCTTTTTTTATACTCGTAAAGTCGCGACTAGTATATTTTATTGGAATATTTTTATTATCAGGCATTATGCGTTCCTCTTAAGATAAATAGAAAGACAAAGCAAAATATTATAAGTCAGACACAGAAACAGACATATTGAAATGTCCTACTATTTGTGGGTTATTTATTTTGTATTTTATACTAACTGATAGGGAATTTTGATTTTCTTGTGTTTGGACCATAACATTAAAGTTTGTTATCCATGGCATATATTTTTCAATTTGCTCCTGAATGCTTAGTTTGATGACTCCAACTCTTGGAGTTCTGTAATTTTCAAACAGATACCCTCTCAGGCCAACGCCAAATTGACTATCAAACCTCTCCCCTTGATGGGTCAATAAAATAGACTTAAGGTCATAGTTTATTGCATCCTTGATATTATCTTCCGTTATCATTTTATATCCGGGAGAGTCAGAATTCATTTCTAATGGAATTTTTGCTGTTATCTCCTTTATCAATCTGATTGAAAAGAAATCTTTTTGGTAACTCATTTTTTTCTCCTTTGATTAAATTTCATTAAGTTTTTCCTCGATATCATCGGCATCAATTTCTTCGCATTGTCCCGTCTGTTCATTATATATTTCACCGGGTTTACAAACTCCTTCATCTCCTGATGTAGCGCCTTGAGGTGGTGGAGGTGAAGTAAATGAAGGATATGTTGGTGTGTTTGGTACACCTTCTGCGTAAGTTTCAGAAGTATCACTTGAATCCTCGGGACACTCTATGGTATTACCATTTTCATCAATACACTCTTCAGGGCAGACTGGGGGTTCATAGGTTGTGTATTGACCATCATATACTGGAGGTGTCCAAGTGTATGTATAAGCACTCTCATCACTTTCTGGTTGTACCATTATCTGTGATGTGTTTTGATTGAATGCTCCCATTGCTCCATCAATACAAGCTTCGTCATATTTATTCCATGGTCTTTCATGGAATCTCATTCTCTGCCACCATGGGATAGAAGCAAAGTCAATATTTGAGTTTATTGCAGGTATATTAAATTTCAACCACTCAACTGATGTACTTCTCTTGTCGCCTCTTTCTTTGTTGAAGTCTCTTGCTTTATAGTATCTGGAAAACATAGTTCTCAACTTTTCCTTTGTTTTCTGCATTATCCTTCCTTTCCATTCATTGTCAGCAGATTCGATATAATCATCTCTTTCACTCGGGTGTTCTCCGATTGAATTGATATATGAATAATATGAATTAAAGAGAACTATACTACTGCATCTTTTTACGGGGAATAAATATTCCATTATAAAAGAATATTCTTCCATCTCGCACATTCTATCAATATAACACTTGAGAATCTCACCAGCGTTTTGTTGGGGAACTTTTTCATACATATATTCACCAATTGAAATATCTAAAACATCTTGCTCGTATTCCAAAAGAGGAAGTGGGCAATACTCGGCTTCCTTACCGTCTATATTGACAAAAGTCCTCTTTCCTCTTGAATTACTTCTGAAAACACTGTTATACAGTTCTAGATCACTTCTGCAATAAGAAAGCCTAACTCCAAATTTTATACCAATTGTACCAGAATAACTTTCACCATCTGCGTTTAAAGTTGCATCACCAAAAAAATCAGAAATAGATGAGGTGCCATCAGTGAAGTTTATACTACTATCGGTTAAGAATTTGATTTTTTCTTGGAAAGTAGCGATACTCATTGGTCTTGCATACCATCCAAGAAAAAGATCCTTCATTGCTTGTGGAACGAAATCATCGTTTTTGAGAAAAGTTACTATATATTTTTCGACATAAAAGAAGGACACTGGTCTGTCTGTTAAGGTTGGATCAACATGTAGATTGTCTCCTTCTCCGGAGAAGGTATTTGAGTCTTCAATAATAGACATGATACTATACATATCTCTTGCATCATATTCATACTTCTCGCTTGTGTCTTCGTGAAGATCATGTACGTCTCCATACTGTTGATTTGACAAACCTCCAGAAACCTTTTCGGCTTCGAACAAACCGACTTTTATAGGAGGACCCCAAGCCAAACCGGATTGAGGATTCAAGGCATATTTTGATACATTGAAAACAGCAGGGCCGCCCTCTCTATTGGTTGTATCTATTCTATAGGTTTTTAGATATCTTTCCAGTTCCTTTCTCACCAAGTAACTTGAGATGTTAATAGCCAATTGTTCATTTTGATATATTTTATACACTTTACAAGCTCTCTTTAAAGTCTTTAAAGTAAAGGCATATCCGTTAAATTTAGTATATTTCTTGGAAGAAGAATAATTATATTCAGTAGTGGATAACTTGCTTTTGAAAAGTGGACCAAGAGAGTGGAAAGCTAAAGCATCAATCATGAAAATCAGACGATTTCTCTGAGTTTCTGATACATCTTCCCAATTCTTGGGGAATCTATCCTTAAAGGTTACATATTGAATAGACCCTCCAATGGAAAGGTTCTGCTCCATACTTTCGGCTCTAAAAAATTTCCTCCTGCCTACTTTTTTAATCAGTCTTAAGAACTTAAGGTCCTCTCTATCAGGTTGTTTGTATGAACTTCTTATACCTGAAAGAGTGTCCAACATTGACGTCAGAGTACCATCAGGAGACAGTTCTCCAGTCAGGATTTCTCTCTCTGTTGTTTGAACCATCTGTTCTAAAAGTAGATACCAATATTCATCTCTGCTGAATTTGCGAAATGAAAAATTCTCTGGTGTTTGTTTTGCACCTTTTCTAATATTATCTATCAAAAAAGCACCCATACTGTCGTCGAAATTTTCAGGTGTTAAACGAATCTGTTCTATGACTGGCATGCATCTTAAAAGAAATTCTAATACATAAGTTCTGATCGTTAAACGAACAGTTCCATGGATATATGCATGAGATGAATTATCAGCTATCAAGTCAAAGGGTGGCTCGTTTGCACATTCTACATCGAGATTCATTCTCTCGTCTCTCGTCATTTCCCTTTCTAACTTTAAAATCTGGTCTTTTATTTCTTGCACAAATAATTTAATTTCGTTCGTTGGACCACAGGCGTCTGGTTCTGGGACGTAATACTGGAACAGTCCGTAAATACCACCATATGAAGCCGGTTTGACGTATATCTTTGGTCGCTTATAGGAGCCACCATAGATGTTTGGATTTAAAAATACAACTCGATTGTTTCCCGTTGCAGATTTTCCTAATTCCTGTTCTTCTTCCTCTTTATCATAATACCAAGTATTCGGGTTTTGATTTGCTTCTGGATTTACATAAAGCAAATCATTAAATTTTATCTGTTGCTTATGATCATAACCAAAATTAAACGCATTTGAGTTAGAACGTTTCCGCATTGTTTGCGAAGTCTCTTCAGCTTCGAGCGTTTCCCCTCCTCTCATTAGACCTGCTGTCATCTTGTTTATAACATCTTGGCATACCCTATCATAAAAAGTAGCATATGTCCTATAGTATTCTTCCCAGTTGTGTGCACTGGATGAATTTTCTTTTTCATCTTCAAGTCTCCAGAGATTTGCTTGCACTTTCTGTATTGCATTACTTCCTGACCAATCCTCTCCATTCCTTTTAAGAGCTTCTATAAATTTAATATTAATGTGTTGTATAAATGCCCATCTTTGAGGAGATTTGTTATTCTGATCTTTTTCTTCAAAATACTGTTCATACAATTGTCTGTACCTTGTGACGTCTATCGGAACAGAAATTACGTTATTTAAAACAGTGTTCGCTTGATTGGATGTTGACTGATTCTGATTGTTTGGAGCCTCGATGGCGGTAACAATTTGTTCACCAGTACTTGTATCCTCTATATAACCTTCAATGTCGCTATCTGGTGGTTTACCATAGAACATCTCATAACAGGAGATGACATATCTTGGCCCATTATCTTCCTCCTTTGCTTTAAGCCATTTGTATCGAATTCCATCGCTGAATTCAGACGATTTATAAAGTTGATTTTGTGAATAGCCTGTTACGGATTCATAAGACTTGCCAAGTTTTGCTCTTACTGATATGTCTGGGGTTTTTGGAAAGGGTTCATTTAGTGAATACCTAACCATCGGCTTATACATTTTTACCGTTCCGAGCCCTAATTCCGAAATGTCTACCCGATAGACCTCATTGGCATTATACCCATGCAGCTCATTCAAATCCTCTTGGAACATACCATCTGTTGTTGCTAAGCTTTCTTTAAAACTCAAGCCAACAGTTTTTGGCAATATATTAGTGGGTTCTGGGTAATCGATTTTAAATATTGCAAAAAACTTTCTAATCGGACCAGAAAGAATCTTGTTAAGTTTTCTTCTTACAAATTTCTTTATCTTTTTTACAACCTTTTGTATTAAATTTAAATTTTCATCTTCACCAGCTTCTTCCACTTCTTCTAAATTTTCTATTTCCTCATCTTCGGCTGCTTCAATCTCGTCCATTCTTCTATTGTGAGATATTCTCATAAACAGTTTTAAAAGAAAGCCAGCACCTATCCATTTGTTCTTGTGCTCTCTTATACTATTATTTGCATTTGGCCACAATAAATTGAATCTAGTTCTAAACTCATGAGAAGGATCAAATAAATCGCCTTTTGTGAGTTTCTTATTGCCTCTATCCGCTAAGAGATTGTTAAAGAAAGACTCTTTTGACGAAATCAAATCATTGTAATATGATACTTCTAACATCTGAAAGGTTGAATCAGCTATTTCCTCTTTTAGTTCTCTGACAGCTTCTGGTTCTTTTCCTATAAGTGGTCTTTTTCCAGAGATAGCATTTGCATCGTCTTGAAATAAATCCATCACATCTTCACAATAACCATCGTTACCAAAAGGATCTGATATTTCTCTAAACGCTTCGTTGTAATCATCGTCAGGACCTTTAACAAAACTATTTAGCAAGTCCTCAAAGTCTCTACTAAACCGAGCAGTATTTGCCTCGTAAGGAAAATCTGCTGGAAATTCTTCTGTTCCATATGTCAAATCACCACAAAAGATTTTACATATTGTATCATTACCAACACTCCAAGTTGAGCCCAAAGAGTTGATTGTGTTTTCTATGTTGGTCGCTTCCAGAGTTGTCAGGTGGTCACTCAATAAGTTAAAGAAGGCACCCAGTTCGTCCTCATTTCTTATATACCCTGTGATATCAGGAAAGTCCTGAGTTACTAACCAAGCTTCTGCAACTGTGCTCGACCCTGAATTTGTTCCTGTTACGAAAAGCTCTTTCCATCCAGTAAGAGTGACCACTTCTGATATTGCGCCACCCCAATCCATTATCACATCCATTGGAATTTGCTTGCCGGTGTACATTTCCCAAGTATCTGATAGGGTGTTTGCTCCAGAACTTTGATAAGCACCTGATGGTCCAAATTGTCCGGCGCCGCCATAGACGTCTTCGTTGAAGTCTCCACAAAAAGAATCAGCTATAGCATCAAATAAACTTCCATTTGACATACCATCCTGACCATCGTTCAATAATGCACCTCCTACACCAGCTAATAGATCACAAACTTTTTGAACTATCTTATTTAAAGCTTTCATGAAATAAGCTAATAAGGCTGCCATTATTCTTTTTGTAAGTTCTTTTATAAACTCTTGCAACATCACTTCAAGTATGTTTAGAAATTTAAATCCATTTATATTGGGAATTGGAGGTAACTGCCAACTTGATTTCTTACAAGGGTTTATATCTAGGCTCGCCCAAGCTGCTTTTTGCCATGTTTCCAATAGTTCCTGATGGGGACATAATTGGGCTTTGAAAATTGGTAGAAATATATCAGCTCCGGGCAAGGAGTCTACCAGCTCTTTCAATTGGTCAATTGATAATTTATTTATTATTACATCAATGTATGCCTTCCCGACAGTTTCTAATATCTTTCTTGCTGCTTTTTCGTATTGATTTGGGGATGCATTTTTAGTTAATTCATCCAAGACTGCGAACGCTGCTGTATTCTTTTCTAGTTGTTTACTTTCAATACTTGTTTTCAAGGTACCCATTGCTTCTTCGAATTTTTCTTCGGTTGCAAAGTCTTCTTCAGTGAAATCAATTTCAGAAAATAGAGATTCCACTTCACTATTAAGATTATCCAAATCTGTAGTGAAATTATCAATTTGAGCTTGAGCGTTTTCAACAGCTTCTGCCTCATCCGAATAACCATCTTTAATGCCTTGCCACTGTGCAATAAGGCCTTCAGCCTGTTCTATTTCGACTTGCAAACGGTCATACTCTGTTTTGGATAGCATCCCTTGTTCTTGCTTTGTTAGAAGTTGTTCCAATTCATTTGTTGTTGTTTCATAATCATCTCTGGTTTCTTCAATATCTTGTAGGGCAGAGGGATCTGCTTGGGAAGTCTCAGGTGGGGGTGTGACTGGGCTTCTTTCTTTTTCATAATCTTGTTTTGTACTCTCGTTATTTTGTCGTTCGGCAAGGCCTATATAAGTATCCACATCAAATTCTGTGTAATTACTGAAGTAATCTAAACCTGCAATTGCTTGAGTTATTTCAGCTTCAACCTCTTGTTGTACATCCGCTGGGAGCCCTGCGAAAACTCTTCCAAATTCTATTGGTGATAAATTACCCATCAAGCTTGCAGCAGTTTTTCTTAGGACAGTATTAGCATTTAGACCTTTCATCATACAACGTATAAGATCTAACAATATCTTCTCCCAATTACAAGGGTTTATTTTCGACATCAGTTTGCCAATTTTTTCTTCAGGGTCTTTACCGGCGTTCCTAACAAATTGTCCGATTGGTTCACCCATCAACCTCTCAAAGAACATCTTCTCAGGTTCTTTTTTATTCTTCAGAATTTTTGCAAACGCTGTTTTGCTCTTTTTGGCTAAATATGGTCTAGCCTCATTATATTGAGTTGTCAACGCTTGTCCGTATTTTTTATAATCTGTCAACTGTTTCATAACTTCAGGGTTATTAGACGGGTTGAACTGTTCAAACATTTCTTGATATGAGGTTATATCATAGTCTTCTATCTTCCTACAGTTAAGAGTGTTCATGGAGTATTCTAACGCACTAGAGAAGGATAAGGCAGAAGATAGAAGCAGATCTTCTAAAAGACCTTCTTCATCTGGGCTGTTTGTTGTATTGGCTAAACAACTTGAAGCATCGAGACCTTGTGATGGATTCCCGTAATTATAGAATACCTCTGGGTAGGTAAAGTCACTTATGAAGTTTTGCCATGGTGGAATATTGTTACCTATATAAGACAATTCTTGTTTATGCTTTATCACATAAGAAACAAGAGTTTGTTCGTTTCTCCAGCTGTCTATGAATGTTTCAACCCCTCTTGTTAACCTCTTATATGGACAATTAAAATACCTAGCGAATACTTTCTTTATTACGTACTTTTTACTCGGCATGTTCTCAACAACTATCTTTATTTCGTATGCATGTTTATAGCCACTGTCTTTTCTTGTCAAACGAAAGCCATTATTGTCCAGCAGTGCTTTAAGATCTGTGTAAAAGTTTTCAAATTTGAATTGATATTTTCCTAAGTAAAACGGCATAGTGGCTTCGTCCGTATTACCGTCTTCATCTTCGGGGTAAAATATTCGGACTCTTCCATTTTGGATGTGTAGAAAGTGAGCTTGATATTCTCCGAAAGTTTTAAATAGTTTTGCAAAGTCGCTCTTAAGTATTTGTCGAGCTTCGATACCCCTAATCACAGTCTCAGTTATTCCCTCTTGTGGTGAAGGTAGAACAGAATTAACTTCATTATTTTCTTCACTAGCATGTATAAGTGGGTCATCAGGTATTGAGTTTATCAATGCTGCTGGGACTCTGACTACATGGTATGGTTGAGAGTCAGGATACTCTAAGTAATCTGACGTACCTCCTTGCGTTGCTTTTTCCATACTACATTTTGAATACAACTGTAGTGCCAAAGGTTTTTCTATTGTTGCCAAGTCAAACGCGGATTCATGTAGACCATATATAGAGACCGTTGTGCCATCATTCTGACCAGAGTCTATACTTCTTTTTATAACAGCATTGAGTATCGGATCATTAGGGTCACCATAATCTATGTCTATTCCAAGCTCATAAGAGTTTCCACTATACTGGGATGGTGCTGCTAAAATTATATCATCACTAACAATCTTCCCCCTTTCTCTTAGAATCTTTTGTAGGCCTAGATAAATTGCTCTGTTCTTGAAACGTTTTGCAGATTCTAAATTCTCTTCAAGTTGCAAGTTATTCCAAGTTAGACCACTTGTGTTGAGATAGAAAGAGATCACATATTCGCAAGTGAATTCATCCAACCAAACTACTTGAATATTGTAGTCTCTCCAAGATTTTGAAAAACTATCGTTAGGAATGCATGTAGGGCAAACACGCATATATTCACCCATCGATAAAATTACATCTTCAGGATCTGGGTCCAATGACGTGTCACAAACTTCTGGTTGTATTTCTGCAAATAGACTTGATTCTCCATCTGGGTCTGAAATGTCATCTATATCTGCCAAGCAGTGATCTTTTGGTTTGTAGGACCAAGATGGTATTTCAACCAATGCTTCTGCTTCTTCTGGGATTTCTGGGACGGTGTCTTGAATAACTTCATCGGCTCCGGAACTGCGAGGGGATATATTTATCACAGCGCCGTGTTGCTCTACTCCAACCAAGGCCTCTGCAAAAGTAATTTCATCATCTTTGTATGGTGCAGGAGCCGTTGGGTCTCCAGTTATGGACACATCTAAGAACCAAGGGAAGGGAGATTGACCATATCCTTCAGATGACTCAAGCCCTTGTCCAAATATATCTCCACTTAGTAAAGCTTCTTTAAGCTGTTGTAGAGTTTTTGGTTCATTATAATCAATTTTATAAACCTTTGGAAGAAGCATATTTTCAGGGCTGTAGATGTCAACTGGGTCAAAGTCAGATTCGTAAGTCTTAGTGACATAGAATGAGACTGGACCAAACGAGGACATATACGGTCCAGAGTCTAACAACATCAATTTGAAAGAATTTCTAAAATCTTCATTAAATTCTTGCTCCTCCGTTGTTTGGCCATTATCAAATGATGAAAACACCGCTTGTCTAATATCTTCAGAAGAGACAGAAGTGCCTGTGGGAGGACCATTCTGATTTGCATTAACATAACCACCAGTATAATCTTCATTTGGAGAAAATATGATTTTCAAATAGTTTGTTATAGAACCGGGGGAATATATTCGAAATTCGTAGGTTATTATATTTGGTATTGTTGACATTACTTATCCTTTTTTAAGTTGTAAAAACATTTCCACTCAAGATGTTTTTCTTAGTCTTTATCGCATATTTAGCACTCTCTGCTCCGGGTAAGCCTAAATAATTTGCTTTCATAATTTGAAAGTTCAAGGCACTCCCTATATGATTTTGAATCTTTTGGATGTTTAAGGGTATCTCAGATAGAGCACTAGAGGCTAAAATTGGATCTGGTCCGACTGTTACATATCCTACCCCACCTCCAATATGAAAGTGCCCTGCGACGGCAGCTTGTAGTTTTATTATATTTATATTCTGTTGCACAAACGCTTCTTCAATATTGGACAACCTATCCAATAGTTCACCCAAAAACTCAGATAAGTTACCACCTAAGACAATTGGCTGTACTTCTTTATCCGTATTTGTTATAAATTCGATTCGTGGGTCTACCAATTCTTCACCGTTTGAATTTAGCTCTCCTCTTGGACCCAAATTGGAAGCTCTGGAGCCTCCGGCAAATATCTTCACAGAGTCTCGACCAACCAGTCTGACATGATCTGACTTTATTCCTATTGCAGCTTCTCCCTTTGGTCTACCAAAATCTCCGGGTGGTAAGCCAAAGTAATGATCTATATCACACTTTTGACTGATGTAGATCCTAGAAGCATCGGAGAAGAAATTATTGCCAACTAAAGAGTCTCTCTTTACAGGATCTAATACCTTTTTGAAGAAACCTTTCTTTTTGTTCGCCGAGGACATTCTTCCTGCTACGATATCTATCGATGCGCAAGGTTGACCTCCTATCTTTCCATATCCAGATAACAAATGGGATGGCCTGTCTCTGCCGAAAACTATTTGGCAGTTCAGTCTATCTTTCCCACCAGCTTTGTCTCCAGTTGATGATACATATTTATCATCTGGGTAGGCGAATTCGCAACCGGCTTTTTCAAATGTTGGCATCTCTTCATAGTAAGCAGAATGAAGCAGGCCGGGCCTTTTTGTTCCATCTTGGACTTCTTTTATCAAAAAGTCTGGTGTTATGTTTGTATTTATTCCCATTTATTATCCTTTTTTATTTATCTTGAGCATCTGTTTTTTCTCTGATGGTTCAACAGTATGGTGCCAAGGTTCGCCCTTTATTCCTGAATCTTTACCTTCTTTGTTTGAAAAATGATAATTACTTAATTTACTAAGAATCCATTCTGTCTTACCTCCATCATTATAGGTGGCTTTTTCATAACGTGGGTGTAAGTCAATTGCTAAGCCCCAACCGTGATTGGATGTTCCGGGTTCGGCGGCAGGCGTAGGGTCATCATCGTAATAAAAACGAAGTTGTTTCTCATAAGATCTGGTACCACCAGCTACACGCAGAGGTTCGCCATATACAGCATAATATGCTAATGCCATGTTTGTTAACTGGTCGGCATAATTTATACCCCCGGGGCCTTTGATAAAAAAATTACCGTCATCACCTCCGCCTTGATATACTAGAATAGTATTGCCGTCTGTATCTTTCAAGTTTTTATCATAGTAATCTTTTATTTCATCTGGCCATTCATTGTACTTTCCATTTTCAATTGTGATTGTGCCTACAGCTGGGTGAGTATACTCGGCTGTCCTAGGAGGATGTTTGTCAGCATTAACACTACTCAAGGGAATAGCTCCGCCGAAGCTTGTAAAGTAATTTCCAAATTCTTTGTTTGAGAATCTATCTCTAAGACGGTCTCCATAAGATTCGTCGCTTGATATCTTGGCTGTAACTATCGGAGTATCCCAACCTAAAGAAGAATTTCCCACAGGGGGCACAGCAAAAGTTACTTCTACAATATCTCCTGATTCAAGTGTTTGTTCTGTTCCGATATAAGCATCTAAATGATTGAATATAGCCTCCAATACATCACTACTTTCCAAAGGGTTAGGAAGAGAGCGATCTAACTCTTGTATTCTGACTTTTACGATGCCATAGTATTCTTCTTCATCTCCTTCAGGTGATATTATCGTCACTGCTTGATTAGCTCGGGGAACAGATACAATTCTGGCACGGTAAACTGTTTGGTTGAACAAACTGTTCGTTGCTTCTTTTGCTCTCTTCTCTTCTTCCAATAGACGATTTCTTATTCTTGCTTTCGGTTTTGTAAGAAATGCTTTTTTCTTATCTTTACTACAACTCATTCTTCTTTCTCCTTATCGATCATGGAGAATATATTTTCCATATCAGCTTCAGATAAGCCTTCGGCTGTTTTTTCTTCTTTCTGAACAAGGGAAGCCACTTTCACCATTTGTTCGTTTGAACGCTGTAGGACTTCAACGTATTTTGCTAAAGTCATGCCGATATCTCTATGGCGAGACTCATCCTTGGATAGGTAGTTTATAGCATCATTGAGAAGATCGCGTGTAACCTCACGGTCTTTTTCGATATTCTCAAGTGCTTTTGTTATAATGTCATCTAATTTTTTACTCATAACCTAAATAGTTTTTAGTCGAATTTGTCGTTATCCCATCTATGTTTGAAATTACGATATTTCTTTCTCATCTTGTTTAATTGTGATACAATCTGCTTTGTATTGAGGCCAGTTATCTCTCTGAGGTACAAGTACACCGCTTTTTTATTAAAGATTTCAATATCTTCTTTTGAATTTAATACTATCTTTACAGCATTATATACCTTCTTTTCATTCTCATTCATCATATCGGTTTCCCAACTGTTGATCTCATCCCAAAGCGAGGTCCAAAA
>UEXM01000512.1_pt1 | contig 40456 bp, 53 predicted proteins | sample 1796661 | NCBI WGS metagenome assembly UEXM01 (sample SAMEA4772469, study PRJEB27181) | metagenome | reverse complement strand
AAGGTGGGGGTCGATAATTTTGCATTACCGTTTTATCACATGACAAATTGATTTTGAGAGAGAGAGTTGTCTTGCGCCCCATAAGATGTTTCATTAACCATACTTCCATTATCGCTTAAATCCTCTCCGAAGTCAAGATTTTTCTGTCTTGGTTCGGTTTTATCTTGCGACCATATCTTTTCCCAGTATCCAGTAGGGTATTCGTCCAAATATGCCCAGTTGTTATTTCTTTCATCATCAAAGATTCCTAGATCAGTTGCCCACATCTCAAACATCCCACGTTCCAAACCATTTGCTTCGACTTCCCATGGTTGTTCCCAATACGGTGTTTGATCATGCGGATAATCTTTTCCTTTGAACCGAGTGCACATAACACCTTTTCTAGTGACCTCGCGCATATCATTCTTAGCATACTGCGAAACATGCACCAGTTCATGGCATAGACTTTGTAACAGCGGTCTCAATCTAAGAGCATTATCGATGCGAACCGTAAAAAACTTTGGTCTTGCTTCTCCCCAGTCATCTGGTTGCGCATCGCCATATAATCCCTCTTTGTGAAACAAGTCTTTTCTCATTTCTACAGTAACTTCGAGCAAATTATACATCCGAGTAGAAACAAGTTTTTTCAAGCAAAACTGGGTTATATCACTCACCCATATGCGTTGATACTTTTTCCCACCTTTAACGATTACGTGCATCGATCAGTCCAAAAGATTGATTGATTCAAGCATATCATTAGCGTGAGCGATCTTTTCTAATTCCTTTTCAACTGTTTCAGAAAAATCAATATGTTCAGCAACACCTTGTGGACTCGCTAGAAACAAACTGATGTTTGTTTTGGATATTTGGATTTGATTAATATATTTTGCTTTTAGATTGTTAATTAATGTTTCTTTCATACTCATTTTACACCTCTCTATTTTTGTGTTTAGTTTTGCGAGTGTACTTTGTACGATCTTTTTCAACTCGCTGTTTATATAGTCCTTGACGATCTAATAGTGCCTTTGCGTAAGGATTACGTCGCTTCAATCTGTTGACAACAGAAACCATTAGAAATTTCTAATAAGTGCATTGGCAAACCAAACAGTACATTGGAATCCTGATGACTTAGCATTTTCAATTGCCTGTTCAAGAGTATCAAAGTGTTTTGAATATCCAAAGTTATAGAAATCAACCTTATACATCAGCATTACTCCTCTTCGCTTCATACTCATGACTAGGGACACTGATTCGTTCATAGTCACGAACTGTTCTCCAACCTTCTTTAGTTAATCGAAAAGAACCTGGTTTGACATAGTAAGTCGTGTCATCATCAAAACGAATATACATCAAGTCAATATAATTCAATAACATTACGCTAACTCCTCAGTTTGAGTGAAATTGAAAACAGTGAAGAACTTTGGTACACGTTTCACTTTTTCTTTACCAGTTTTTTTATCAACCTTCTTAACAGTAACAATACGCTTCAGACCAATACCCTTCTCACCTTTTTTCACAACACGACCAGCATTAAGTGCCTGTTTGAAAGTCATGAAGTTTGGATCAGAAAATTCAGTCTGTAAAAGAATCACAAGATTTTCACCGCTATAAGTATTGCCAGTTACATAGTTTTTCATACTTCTCTCCTTTTTCTCAATCAATAGAGACATTATACGTCAACAAGGGAGACAAGGCAAGAACTAAATTGCCTGCAAAAACAACAACTTAGAGAACGGAAGGGTAAGTTATTGATTCTACAGGCATTTTAGTTTATACTGTTTTGGAATATAAACTTCGGTCTTTAGACCTTTAGAGTGTTAAATTTGCTCTTATTAGAGACTCTCTCGGGTCGCTCTCGGTCACCGAATGTATTTACTGGACCAGTATCGTCTACGTTGATAAGATCCTCCTGAGCACTCTGCTCGACGTCGTAGAGACGCATTTTAGCACGATCTATACCCAATACGAACCTCTTATGAGTGTTTGGATCACCATATCTGTTCTTCAACTGTTTCACAAGCACCTGATTGAGATTATTCAGTTCCTCGGTGGATATGATGGCAAGCATGAAGTCTGCTGTGGCAGGTAGACCGAACGACTCAGAGGTATCCTCTAGTCCGACATCTGAGTTACTGAAACCTGATCGAGTCGTTTGAGTAGCAGACCAGATTGGCAAGTTCTGTTCAACAGACAGACCACGAAGCTCCTCGGCAATAGACTTGATATAAGTGTAAGTGTTTACCGAACCACCCATCTTGATACGACTCGAAGCACAGATGTTTAGATAATCAATATAGATGATATCAGGTTTAAATTGCTTCTTGAGTTTTAGTTCATTGATCAGATGACGGAAGTGTCCAACATTTGCTGCAGCAGTCGGATACTCTTTGACGATTAGTTTGCCTGTTGTTTTGTTCTTTACGCGATTGATCTTCTTGTCATAACTATCTTTAGGAAGTTCTGCAAGTTCATCAAGCTTGACGTTCAGTAGATTAGCATCGATACGTTCAGCAATCTTTTCTTCTGCCATCTCTAATGTAATGTAAAGCACGTTCTTGCCATCAAGCAGATTAGCAGATGCCATATGACACATTGCCAATGATTTACCAACACCAGTACCAGCGAGGATAATGTTTAGTGACTTCTTTGGAACACCACCTTTAGTGATTGCGTTAAGATATTCCAGATCGAAAGGAATACGCTCTTCAACACGATGATAAAAGTCAAACCGAGCGTCAGAGTTATCAAAAAGATCGTGACCGACATTAGGATCAAAAGAGACAGCAAGTGCGTCACTAAGTAGAGAAGGGATTGCTCCCTTGTCTTGCTTTCCATCTCCGTCGATGATTTGTATTGATTCCATGATCGCATTGTAGATTGCCTTTTCTTGACAAAATTTCTCGGTTGTTTGTACCAACCAATCTTTGTCATCTTTATCTTCAGACTTTAGATCACCGACATACTTTGCAATCTCATCGAACTGATTGTCATTGATGTTAGATCTATTATCAAGTTCAATTGTCAATGCCTCACGAGAAGGCAGTGTATTGAATTTAGTAATGAAGTTGTCTATCTCTTCATAGACAATTCGTTCATTTACATCTTGAAAGTATTGCGATTTTAGATATGGAAGAGTTCTTCTTGCGTAGTCCTCATCCGTTATTAGATTCTTCAGTATTAGATGTTCCGTTCTCATCTGTTCCCTTTACATTCTCAAGTTGCTCGTCAAGTATATTCACTAGAATAGCACCCATTATACTACGATCTTTCTCATCAGTCAAGTTTAGATCATTTGGTTTTGATACAACTGCGGTTTTAAACTTTAAAACTGCACCATCTTCATTTTTTTCTTCAGTAATATTTACAGTTTGATATTGATAAATGAGTCCCTTATACTCGCCATCTTTTATCTTAATACACCAATGGTCATTATCGCCATCTTGATGATCAATTAATTCAAACTCAGGTGCTGCCGTTTCCATCATAAACTCCTTCTTCTAATACCCATCTTGGCGGTATATTCCATAAGTTACAAACGAATGATCTTCTTACACCTTTTGTCACACTTGTCACTCTGTGTATACAAGAGGGATCAAAGATAATCAATCTGTTGGGAACAGGTTGTATTCTTTCTAAATCCCCATGTTCTCGTTTTACTTCTAGATATCCACCTTCAGGTAGTTCTTTATGTGCATAGTAAATAAATCCATGCTTCGGGACTTTTGCCTTTCCCTCAGCAATCATTTGTTGTTCCACTTCCTCTGATACAAGTTGCTGATATACGTCAGAATCAACATGGAATCCTAAATCTCTGTAATTACCTTCGGCATTCATTGAATGACTCCAATATTCCCAACCAGTAATTTCTACTGGCGTGGGTGTAAAGAAGAATTTATTCCAAACAAGATGACAAAACTCTTCTTTGTAGTCTCTTATTTCTTTTCCGCATTCATACCAAGATAGTGGCAAACTTTCTTTCCAAAGTTCTTCACTTTCTATTGATGTTTTTAGATCACCTTCTGGTAAGAAGTCATCAATCAGTAACATCTTCTGTTTCGACTTCCTGTTCAACCTCTTGACCATACATAAACTCTTTTGCTGCACATGCGTCTAGTTGCTCAAGCAGTTCAGGTGTAAAGTATTTCTCAGGATCAGCGTTGATTGCCTTTCCGAATACTTTAGAACCATCTGGTAACTCATATCGTGTAGAAACTTTCTTGATGATATCATACTTCTCAGCAAGATCCAATAGACCATAGTAACGATCAAGTCCCTTATCATAAGAGAGTTTGATTTCGATCTTTTTGTTTTCTTTAGTGAATCTTGATTTATGAGTAGTTGCCTTGATGATATTTCCCACCACCTCAGTGCCGTCTTTATCTTTCTTTTTACCAAGCATGATAATAGAAGATGCAGCATACTTTAGTCCAGAACCACCACTGATTTCTTTGGTGGGAATATAAGCTCCAACCACGTCATAGACATGGTTGGTCACGAGCAACGGAACATTCGCCTTCGCTAACTTGAGTGACAGAACACGGAACGTACCACGCAACAACTGTGCTTTCGTCATGTCGCGTTTGTTCGCGCCTGCCTCGGTATCTTCCAACTCTTTCATGGAGGAAAGCATACCAAGAGAATCAAGAACCATTAGCATAGGTTTTCTAGATTCTTCAGGTGTGTCTATGTAGTTAGTTAGGATGCGAGTTGCGCTCGTGCGAAACTCTTCAATAGAACTCGGTTCGGCAATGACAACACGTGCGGTATCAATACCACGATCTGCCATCATTCCCTTTGTAACTGCTGCTTCGGTGTCAAAGTAAATTACACCACCTTCTGGATTCTTATCAAGAAATGTCTTTAGCACACTGAGCACAAAGAATGTTTTACCAGTTGCCGACTCACCAGCAAAAGCAACAATCTTATTGTTCGGAACACCACCATAGATGCTACCAGACATAAGAGCATTCAGCGCATACGATCCTGTATCAATCGATCCGCTATACTCGGAACTATTACCACCTTCACTTAGGAGATTAGTATTGTCAATCCCCTTCACCATATCTTTCAAAAAATCCATATTATATTCTCCAATTGTCAAACATCTATTATACTGTATTATTCCCCACGAGTCAAGGAAAGAAGTTTAGTGATTTGCGACTCAACTGCTTCTTGCCGATTTGGCCAATGTATGTAATCCTTATCGGAAGACTTGATTAGATTGACCAACAAAGGCATAATGAGTTTTTCAATCTCTACAAGCTTCTTTTGTACTTCTGCTTCTTTAGTCGATTTGATTACATCAAACTCGTCATCAAGATTCATCATCTTAGCACTAAGTGAATTGATTGCGGTGACTGCTGCATCCATCTTCTGTTCAATGCGTAGGATGTTATCATTGATCCCATCAACATCACCTGCGATTTCAGATGTGTCTACTTTGATTGGACCAGACGCAGGTGGTTCGTCAACTGCGTTAAATCCGAAATCGTATCCGCTTAAATATTCCTCTGGTATATTTGTTGCCATTTTGCTACTCCTTTATCCGAAGAAGTCCTCAAGTGTATTTGTTTTCTCAGGACTCCAACCAACACTGTTCAGTATGATTTTCAATGGTTCCAAAAACGACTTATCAAACTGCAAGTCATAGTCAATATATTCATCGATACCAAATTTCTTTGGCAAGGTACTCAACACACTAATAATATTTTGACGAGCAGGATTTGGTACTTTCAGATAACAAAACTTGATCTTCTCTCCATCCTTGATCAATTCATACTGTTTGGTCAGTTTGTTTATCTTTAGTAAGTGATTGTATACAAGCGCACCTCTCACGTGTATCGGTGTGCCTTTTGGTATAATCAAGTTCTTGTCTTTGATAGTATATTTATTAAGATCAGATATTGATCGTGGGAATGCAACGTCTTCAAACGGCATTGTTTTAAACTCTTCACGAAAACTGTTAATGTAATCTTGTGCAGTTTTCTCATCCTCATTCATAATAATCGAGATTGCTTTCTTCAACGCACCTCGACAAACTGCAGGTGTTGAAGACTTCACCGTTTCAATACCCATCATCTTGAGCTTGGGTTCAGCGTATCGCACACCCTCGTTATCATACACGTTCAGAATGTATCGTTTCTTAGCAGTCCACACACCTTTGTCGGCAATTGCTTCTCGCTTCATAAACATCTTCTGCGAGTATGCATTCATATTCTCAGCAAGTAACTGGTAACATCTGTCAATATATGGTTCAATTTTCTTTTCAGCAACAGTGTCCAAGAAGGCAACGATCTTATCGACACTCGATACCTTATGTCTCTCTTTATAGACTCTGCCCACAAGTTTATCAAAAGTAATGTATAACGAGTCTGTATCCGACGCAATAACATAATCTTCTCCTTCTGTCTCAAGTAACTTGTTCAAATATTCGTTCATCATACGTTCAATCCAACGTATCGATAACTGCCCACTCAATGTAATACCCTCTGCCATACGCACGTCAAAGTGTCGGAAGTATTGATTACCCAACGCACCATAAGCAGAGTTCAACTGAACCTTCTTTGCCAACTGCAGATTCTTAAACTTCGAGATATCTTTTTGTAGTTGCACTCGTTCTTGGAGCAACTCTTGTTTTGTCATCTCGTCAACTGATTTCATTTAGTTTCCTGTTCACTTGTTCAAGTCTATCCTGTGAAGCAAGCATAGACTTCTTTGCCTTCACTCGATCATTGTACATTCTGTTCATCATTTCTGGTAGAAATCCCATCTTACCTTTATCATAGCACGTTCCATTTGCAGCGACAGAGTATTCAGTTTTGTTAGTATAGTTCCCATCGATTGCATCTTGGAGTGAGAAACTTTCTCGCGCATCCTCTATGAATGTATCTGGACTTATATTATACTGCATAATCAGGTGAGGGTAAAGTGAATTCAAATCAAAACTCATTACCCACTTGTGCATACCAACATCAGGATCTTTCACATAAGCACCAGCAAACTGCGATGACTTGTCTTTGCGTTCTTTAGGTGGTATGGCAATCTTACGATCTGCCAACCAGTTATGTATCAACACATCCCACATACGAACCTGAGTAAACACATCGCTGTAGTTTACCTTCGCGTCATACGCAATCGCAAGTGCCATCTCAATCAACTTCATCTTATCTTCGATCTTATCAATAAGTTCGACGTCTTTAATATTATAGTCGATAAACTTCTCATAGTCAAGTTTATAGAGTTGATGTAGTGTTTCTACTTCGGAGTAGTCAAGTTTCTTCTCACCGAGTTCAACGTGAGCAATGTGATCAAGTCTGTAACTCTCTTGCTGTGAGTAAGTAAACTTCTTGTAGAGATCTAGATAGTCAAGAACGACCATGCCAACAAACTCAACATCGATATGCTTATGATTGAATTTTTCATATTCACGTTCGCTGATCATGCCAACAGGTGACAGTTTCTTTGCTACTTGATCACCAAGAAGTTTGACCATACGATTGTATATGTAAGGAACATCAAATCCTTGTACGTTCCATCCAGTAATGATATCCGCATCCCACATACGCCAGTGCTTGAGAAAGTTCAGCAATAGTTCTCTTTCGCTGTTGCACTGGAGATAAGTTACATTGTCTGTCTTTACTTCATAATCTTGGCAACCAAACGTATAATATGCACCATCAATCGATACGGTGATAGCAGTAACAGGTTGATTAGCAAGTTGAGGATCAGGGAAACCTTCTTCAGAACCCACCTCAATATCGATGTTAGCAATTTTAATATAATCTGTATCATAGTCTTGTGTGTAGTTTTCGTTTACGCAAACATAGTCGTATAATGTTGATCCATAGATTTTGAAGTTTTCAACTTCGACGTATTTCTTAGTGAAGTCTCTAGCGTCTCGTATACTTCCCATCTCGATACTCTCCAACGGAGAACCATCGATTGCGTTCCAGTCAGATTTGTTTCTGGCAGGAACATAGAGTGTGGGATTATATGGAATACGATCCGTGAATCTTTTGCCGTTATCATAACCACGCACAATGACGTAGTTGCCACGCATAAAAAAGTTTGTATAGAATTTCATAGTAGATCAATTATACATCATATCAAGGTTCAAGGCAATAAAAAAGGGAAGCATTGCGCTTCCCTTCCCTGAGATTACTTCCCAAGTAACATACTCTTATGGAGAGTATCGAACTCACCGAGTTTTATTTTCTTAGGTAGTTCTTCCTCTGGTATCACATTATGTAGTCCAACATATAACATACCATTTACTATATCAGCACCAACCACTTCTACGGTATCAGCAAGAGTAAACTGCCTGCGGAAACCTTTAGCAGAAATGCCCTTGTGAATATAGTGCGATTCATCTTGGAGTTTATTTCTCTTACCATCAATCGTCAATTTACCATTTTCAAGAGTGACCTCAATATCATCTTTAGTGAAACCAGCAACAGCAATCTCAATGAGATAGTGATGCGTTTCTTTTTGTATGATATTGTATGGAGGGTAGGATGGTTGTTTCGACTTCACTTCGTCAATACGATTGAGTGTATCAAAAAGTGGATCGAATCCGAGAAAGATATCTCGTGGAAAGTTTGTAATAGTCATATAGTTCTCCTTTTTATAAAGCAAGATAAATGAGTCCCTTTCGGCAACTCGGATAATGTAAGACTTAGTTGGGAGTGCGACAACGCACCCCCGATGAAACAGATTAACGATTAGCGATGTACATTGTTACTTCAAAGCCGAAACGCATTTCTGTATATTCTGGTTTTGTCCACATAGTAATTCTCCTTCTATTTAATTGAAATAATATGTGAAGACAGGTCATCGGAGAGCAATAGCAAAGTCCAACTTGAGTCCCACAGGCGTTATTTATAACGCAACATCTATTCTATGCTGTTTCCATGAAAAGGTCAAGGTTTTTCTGTAATGCCCTGTCATAATTAATTAAAAGCAACTCTTTTCGATTTTTCTCGTCGTCTCGATATTTTTTAGACGAAGATAATGTGTAAGTCAAATCCCACTCTATTTGTTCCCATCCAGAGTATGCTTCCTGTATAGTCTCATTAGAATTGTATGTAATCATAACCATATTATCATCAGTGTCTACGCAATCATGAAACTCTTTATGATCGAACCCACTATGCATGTTCCCACTGGACCCATATATAAATGACTTGATGTCATAAGGTGGATCGCAAAATACAAAGGCATCTTTATCTCCGTCTAATAGATGTTTGTAATCATAGTTTGTAATTTGCCACTTTTGTATTAGTTTTTGAAAACGTGGAAGACGTGCTATGATATTATGATTGAAATTGCTGTTAATTGCGTCTTTACTGAACGACCCAGCAGTTTCTCCGAGTCCTGAGAATGAACATCGATTTAGCATATAGAAACGCCATGCTCGTTCGAACTCATTAGTTTGATTGTTGATTTCTTCTTTCAGTATAGGAAACTGATCAAGATGCGCTTGTTGGACGTCAGACTGTTTAAGCAACCAGTCTTTCTTTTTATGTAAGAAGTCTGCGAGCTTGTCGCCTTCTTTCTTTAGCGTAATCCAAAAGCAATATAGATTGTAGTATTTGTCGTTGACCCAAACAGGGATTTCTGGATATCGTTTAGTAAACTCGATTGCACAACTACCGCCACCGACGAATGGGTCGCGATATTCTCCGATGTTTTCCATTGGTGGTAGATGGTGTTCTTGAAACAAAAACTTTACTGCTCTTGTTTTACCACCTGGATACCTTAGTGGGGATTTCAAATCTTTCAGCATAATATATTGTCGGGGGAGTACGCTCCCCCTTCTCCATCATAAACAGTCTTCAAAATATGGTTTGCACCAAACGTTGTTTCTACGTTTAAAGATTTTTCTCAGTAGTTTCATATTAGTGTGGTAAAAAGTTACTCTTGTTGGTATTAGAGTGTTGCCAGTTTTTCATTCGAGTTTCTAGATCAGCGATGTTTTGAGATTTAGATAGATAAGACTCTAGTGCTTTTTGATTGTTACCTTCGCACCATGATTCAAATAATTCATTTAATTTAGATAGTAGATTTTTCATGTCCAATATCCACCATTGTATTTCATCTTTCTAATTTCATATTCTGCTCTTGCCTTTTGAGCGAGCATCATTTTCAGCACTAATTTTCTTAGCGTCTTCAACTTCTTTTCTCCTTTTGGGTATGTAGTAGGTGGGTGATTTTATTACCGAGTTCACCCACCAAAAACTCTTATTGCTTACCTCATTTCATACATACGGAACCACAAGAGCTTGACTCTTTTTGCTCTTTGATGCTCACTAATTGCCAGTTTTCGGCAGTACTGTGACCATAGTCTCATAACACCCTCCTTTTTACAGTTAGGTGCGTTCCTTCGGTAACATTACCTACTTCCGTCTCTTTCGAGATGAACGATGTGATAATGCGTTCCTTCGACTGAGTAGTCTACTTCCGTCCATATTCAATGGATGAACGATACAACTATTTATAACCATTCTACTACATTTTACCCACTAGATCAAGAAGTTTCTTTTTTCGCCTTTGGTTTTCTTTTCTTAGTTGTTGTAGCCTTCTTAGTAGTAGTTGACTTTTTCTTAGTGGTGGTTGACTTCTTCCTTGTTTTCTTAGGTTTGTCAGCAGGTGCCTTACCATCAACCCACGCTTCGTTCTCAGGCGTAGAAGGATCATCTTTTACATAATGACCTTTTTTAGTTCTTGCACGTTTTGGTTTCATAGTTTCAGCAGTAGGAAATGGCCATGCTGCTGGTTCTTTTTCCAAAATATCTTTCGCGTTTTTCTTTAGCATCTTTTCAGTTTCAGTTTCTTCTGGTCTATCAAAAAGAACAGAATATGCCATCCAAACAAATACTACTATCAAAACAATCAGCAATCCAATATCTATCATGTTCATACTACCCATCATTCCATTCATATTATTCTCCTAAATTCAAGCATTCTTCAAGTTGTGGTTCTGAAAAGTTTGGACCTTTCATTACCTTACCATCATCTCTATACATGGGTTCGCCATCCTCACCTAATTTGCTCATATTTGATCGTTGAACTTCAGCAAAGCATTTGTCGAGATCAATACCGAACGCATGTCCAGCACCATAGACAACATAGAGAAGATCTGTCAACGCATCAGCGACTTCTACCAAGTCTTCTTGTTTCATAGCGTCAACAAATTCATTGAGTTCCTCTGCGATTAAAGCATATCGAAGAACTTGTGTTTCTTTATCGGGCATCTCAGTTTTTGATTTCACTTCTTGCCCAAATGCATTCATAAATTCACTTACCATTCCAAAATTTGTCATAATGTATTTCTACCTCTTTTTTCCTAAGTTATATTTGGCAACTAGCTCCCAATCAGATTTTTCTTTATATGGCAAAACTTTGATTTGAGATAATGGGGCAACTGGACTACTGCTACGGTCAGCATCATTGAGAGTAACAAGACCCCATTCAGCAAGCAGATTAGCAATAGTGTTACGACGTCCCATATCTTCGTCGGCAAAGTTCGAAGGTTTTCCATCCAACGCAAAGAGTTCTTTGAAGTGAACAATGTAATACCTTCCCTGTTTATGTAAAATGTGACAGGACTGATATATCGTTTGATTTTTCTTTGACGCGACGCCAATCCTTGTCAGTGTTTCTCTAATCTTTAAGAAGTCATCTTCATTATTCAGTTTGACTTCAATCATGTTTTCTATCATCTCTTCCACCCTTAGTCAGTGTTGTTCTTATTGTTGCGATCTGCTGGGGCGAGAGGATAGAAAGTGCTTGGCGTGCTTTAGAGTCGTTATAATTAAAATATTCTTTAACAGTCAACAAGTCACTATCATTATCTTTTTTCGCCCATTTAGCAACTCGCTTTCTGGGTCTGACAATATTTAGTAAAAAGTCGAACTGTAAAAGATTATCTATATGACTCAAACGATTCATCTCATTAGCAAAATGAACAGTATCACTATGATAAGATAAAGCACGATTATTTAGAAACGCATTGTAATCTTTTTCTGCCAGATCATCATTGGCAGTACCACGCATAAGATCTTTTTTTGTTTGTGTTATGGCATTCGTGTAGTCAAATGGATTCGATTTTGCCATTACTGAAACTCCGCATCAACCATGATCTCAGTCAACATGGCGGTTGTATTGATTTCTTGATCAGCAGCAAACGCAGACTTGTATTGATACTCGGCAAGTGTCACAACTATCTGAGGGATGCTTGATGGTGCTACATGTTCATGTATAGACTCATAGAACCTACGGAAGAACGGAGTCATATCACCGTCTACATTTTGCGCAACCCACTTACGAACCACCGAGAACTCTTTGTTCTTCATGCCAGTGATCAACGTCTTCATATCAGAGTCAACCTGATTGGCAAGAACGCCTGCATCGATCTTACCTGATACACTGTACCGTTGTAGTTCGTTCAGTATCCTACGATTGTCAGGGAAGTGCTTAGTGATCATCTCGGCAACTACCTTCTGATCAAACTCAATTCCTTCTGTCTGTAGAATCTTACTGACACGTTTGAAGAACTGCCCAGCAAGTTTAGGTTTTTGTGCTGTAGGGATACGAAACTCGATCACCGAACACCGACTGTGTAGTGGCGCGATAATCTTGTTTACGAAGTTACATGTTAGAATGAAACCACAGTTCGCTGAGTAAGTCTCCATGAAGTTACGCAATGCAGGTTGAATCGACTGCGCATTCATGTAGTCTGCTTCATCAAGAATAATATACTTGCGTCCACCTGCCAGTGATACTGAGGAAGCAAAGTTCTTTATCTTGTTGTGTAGTGTATCAATGTATCGACCTTCGTCGGAACCATTGATGATAATGTAGTCAGCACCGATCTCATCTAGCATTGCTTTAGCGACAGTTGTTTTACCAACACCTGCGCCACCAGTCAATAATAGATTTGGTACAGTGCCATCTTCTACAAACGTTTGAAATGTTTCTTTTAGATTATCAGGAAGGATGGTGTCACTAATAGTTTTTGGTCGATACTTCTCGACCCACAAAAATTGTTCTCTCATAATATAATACTCCGTTCACATAATACATCTATTATATCTCAATTACTAATATCAATCAACCAGTCATTATTATCATAACAATACTTTCGATAACAAAATCGACATCAGTATCTTCAGACTTTAATACGCCTGCTTCATCCAGTATTTCTTGGAACCCACTTACTGTAAGTGTTCCACCAAAAGCTGCTGCTACACAACTTGATAAAACTGCATGCGATGTTGGATCGACTTGTTGAATTCTTGCTAATGCTTCTTGAGTTTTTGATATCCCCATTACACTACACCACTGTTTCGTACAAGGTTTCAACGTCATCATTTTCTGCTTTGACTTCATTGAGATTTTGTTTGTGATAGATTCGTGCCATCTTACGAATGTATTTCTTCGGCACACCTGTATCATCATCGACATCTTGTAAGATATTTTTAATCAGATCGCGTTCAGCATCCATGCGTGTCATAGAGTTTGATATCTCCACAAGGGCATCACGAACACGTTTCTTTGTTTCATCATCACTAGGAATCACCACATTGCTACTCATTTTCATCTGCCTTTTCTGATTGTTCCATCGATCTTTCAAGTTCTCCTCTCACTTGTCCTGCGACAGTAAGATTAGAACCAACGAACACGCCTGCCTTTGCACTCATATCAATTATTGACAACATCGCCTTCGCAACATCCTCGCTGATACTAACCATTGTATTTGCTCCCAGCTTCAGTTGCTACCCAGTACTCAACACTCTTTCCTTGAAAATGCGATATACCTTTTTGAGAGATTGATACAATGTAGTCTTGTTGAATAAACTTGAAGTTCTCAACTTTGAATACAAAGTCAAACTCGGCATCAGTTGTTAGATCTAGATCTTGAGAGAACTTGTTGGATGTTGGATTGTTGCTATCAGTAGCAACGAGTGTTATCTTTCCATCACTACCTTTTACTACAATCTCTGGTAATCCCAACTGATTTGCTGCATTAGTAATCTTCTTGAGATCGTCCCAATTGAAAGCAAACTTCACGTCTACTGATGGTAGTTCGATTGCCTTTTCAGGTGGAGAAGTTACCATAGAAGCATCGGTGTAAGTATAACTCGAAGAGTTCTTACCTTCACTGATAGTAAGTGCACGTTCACCAAAGTCGTAATCACCATCTTCAAACAGAGTGGCGAGACCTAATAGTTGATTCAACTCATATACTGCAAAGTCTTTTGGAAATTTCTCAGGGACAGTAACTTGTGCCAGAATGTTTTTCTGTTCAGATACTGTGCGCAGTGTATGACCTGCTTTGACTGAGATCGAAGGATTAATGCTAGAGAAGTTCTTCAATACATTAAATGTTTGCTCACTGATTTTCATTATCTACTCCATTTTTAATGTCATGATTGTATAGTGCCATGACTCCATAATGTAAGATCTTCATTAGATCTTTTCTCGCTTCTTCGGTGTTACCTTTGTTGCCATACCTTTGGGCATACTTCATAATATTCCCAATGGTAAATCCTGCACCATGACCAGCATCAAAAATAAACTCCGATGCTTGGAATTTATTCTTGCTGTAATGTTGATCATAGGTATTGTCGATGTAATTCATCAACTGCTGCACTAGTTCTGCTTCATTGTACTTGTAGTCACTCATTTGCGCTTCTCCTTTCCAATCTTATCTGGATCAGCAGTAGCAGTAGCACCAATCTGTGCTAGGTCTGCCAAAGAACCACCAAAGGTATATGAACCAGTGTGATCCAACTTCATCCATGGGCATAACCATGTATCAACACCACACTCACGCATCCACTGACAAAACATATAGTCCTCTGAGAGATATCGTTTAGTCTTTGGATCGATAAGTGCTTGGAAGTACATCATGATCTCACGCGAACCATCAAAGTGTTCTGTACGAACATGATCAGGGAGATACGAATAGTCAGGATATGCTCCATCAAACTTAGTGAAGGCATCCTTAGTGACCATCATGAACCCAGTACCACCTTCAAGCACCTTAACAGGTTCACTTAGTTTTACTTGAGTTTGCCCCTCAGCAGGATTGAACACATAGTCCCCAACAAACTTCTGTAGTTGGTTTGGATCTTTGTCAGCAAAACCACGATCAACTGCCTGCTTGATCTTTTCCCATGCGATAGTCTTTTTGGGATATGGTCCACAAACAATCTTCTTACCATCAGGATCATTTTCGTCCATCATTGCAGCAAGACTTAGTACATCGTTCGGATCAAACCCAATGTCACTATCAATAAACATTAGATGAGTGAAGTCTGATCGAACGAACTCATCCGCGCAATAGTTTCGTGCACGAGTGATAAGTGATTCATTGAACAGATAGAAGAAACGTATATCAATATCATATGCCTGACCCATCTTGGCAAGGTCGGCAGTTGACTTAGTGTACATTCCGTGACATTGCCCACCATACATAGGTGTGGCAACAAAGATTTTCTTTTTGCGAAGTTCGCTTAATTCAATCGTTAGTTCCATAATATCTCCATAACAAAATTCAAGTACATGTATACATTCTAAAGCAATCTACCTATTTAGTCAAGTTTTAAAAAAAAGTTCTAATGATGAGGGTTTAGAACAAGCGGAATTCAAAGAATGCATTTTCTTCGGTATATTTTTCTTATTTTCACAATATGCTTGTCTTAAATAATTTCCAAGTTTGCCATTAATTTCTTTTAAACGAATCGCCCTTTCCAGAAGTCCATCATTTTTATACACCACCTCATATGAATCAGGGAAATCCCTAAAATGTTTAAAGTTTATTCTTGGTGCTTTTGCTGAGAGCCTTTCAAATATTTCAGAGCCTTTTGGTATTTTTGCGAAATCTGTTGTCACAACATAGATACATTTTGCACTTTGAGAATCTACTCCAACAGAAAATAATATTGGAAGGTCTCTGAGATATTTTGTAGATTTCAATTCAGTATCAACTCGATGATCGCTAAAATCGCCCCTACAATTTAAAACTTGATTGCCACCTGTTCTTTGAGTTTTGATTTCAACATTTCTACCATCCAAAGTTCCATCATGTCCATGAATTTCCCCATCATCTATAATACCGTAACGATGTTGAATTAATCCCTCCATCATCTTGCCATTCATGCCATGAGTTGTAAGGACATGAACGGCAAAATCAATCATGTCACGGTTCTTACTGTATCTTTCAATAGGAGTTTTCCCAAAAACATATTCAGAAACTGGTTTTATCCAAGACATGTTATTGACCTTCCTCAACTTGTGAATTATTTTCAGTTGGTTCTTCAACAACAACACCAGCGTCAATCTTAGAATACAGATCAGCGAAGGAAACTTTGGTGTCATCGTCGAAACGATTGATACACATTTGAATCGCCTTCATACGATCACCGAAGATCGAGTATGCTTTAGCAATGTGAACCAAACGACGAGTGGAGATAATTTCATCAACACCACCATCATAAAAAGTCTTGCGAATGATATCTGCCCAGTCAACAAGTTTCTCAACAAACTCATCATCATTCACTTTTAGATCAGCAAACATATTACCAACGATCTTTTTCTCGATCGATGGTGTTGGATAAGATTGCTCAACAGTAATAGGGAAACGTTCAAGGAATGCTTCGTTCATTACGTTAGTGCCGATGAAGCGACCATCGTCAGATCCCTTGCCCTTAGTGTTAGCAGTGGCGACTACGGTGAAACCAGATGCGGGAGTAACGTACTCCCCAGTCTTCTTGATGAAGTAACCACCACCCTCAAGAATAGATTGGAGACACATAACCTTAGCTGGATTAGCAAGGTCGATCTCATCACAAAGCAGAACTGCACCAAGTTCCATTGCTTTGATAACTGGTCCTTTGAAGAACTTGGTTTCACCGTCCACCAAACGGAAACCACCAATGAGATCGTCCTCATCAGTTTCCACAGTGAAGTTAATACGGATTACTTCACGTTTGGTGGATGCGCATGCTTGTTCTACACTCAGTGTTTTACCATTACCTGATAGACCAGTAATGTATAGAGGGTAGAACATTTTAGATTTGACAACATCTTTTACAAGATTGAAATTGCCAAAGGGAGTGAATAATGGATCAGTCGCAGGAATAAGATTTTCCTGAAATGATTCTGATTCCATATTCATATTTTGTTTTGCTGCAACTGGAGCAGCAGATTTTGTTTTCATTGGAACGACATTCGACTGAAGATTCAATCGATACATTCCACGCCCAACACGGAGACTCTTATCAGCATAGATCCAAAGTGGAACACCAACACCAATCTCATCAGCAATCGCTTGGATGGTTGCTCGCGGAGCAGTGAATTCAGTTCCAAGTTTTTTAACAAGTGCTGCTTCAAGTTTAGAAATTTTCTCTTGCTTATTCATAATATAGTCCTCTCTCAAAAGGTAAAAAATAAATACAACTCAATCAATACATCTATTCTACCACACAACCGACTCAAAGTAAAGTTTTTTCTGTAAATAGATTGCTTGTAGAATCAACAACTTATGAAATTTCTTCAATAAATTCATTCAACATCTGTCTGGAAACCAACTTTTTCTTGTTTGCAGTACGGAAACTCCTGAGAATTTCACCTTTTTTGGCAGATTCACTGACTTCAAACGAACCATTCGATGCCTCAAGAGACTTACCACCTTTGATCATGAAATACTTATCATATCCAAGACCAGTTACGTTTGCGAAATTGTTTCGCTTGAACATCTCATAGTAGTTCTCAGCAGAGTCGCGTGTCTTTTCGAAACCCATAAGTGTATCGACAAATTTATATTTCGCTGCTGGGATAATACGATATCCAACCACTGTCGAACCAGTCCTCGCTTTGTACATCTGGATCAGTCTTTTCGTGCAGTTATCTTTGTTAACACTATACGAGTTTTTGGTTACATGATCATTAATAAGGCATCTCTCAAGACTTCTTCTTGTAGTCAATCCTGAAGGTGGTCTCATTGAAGAAACAGATTTTCGTCTATCACCATCACGTGTTTCGTAACTAACAGTCGTATTAGTATTATGCGAATCACCATCAGTCAGAATAATTGTGTTTACAATGTCAACTGGGTTTGTTCGCTGAAACTCATTGTGTATAGAACTTGCGAGAAGCAAAGTCGAGTCTAGTGGTGTACCATATAGTCTCCATGTATCTCTCAAATATCTGCAGTATTTTGCCATCATCAACAAACGACCACTCATAGCACTGAAATCTTTTTTGGTCATTTTGTTATTGAAGAACTCTATCAATTGATATCTTTCGATTGGAACAAGAGTGTGGTCGCGCATATTAGAGGTATCTAATTGTTGGTCTTCAGCATAAAAATCCTCAGATGGTGCATTAGAAAATGCATACACACGGAACGGTATGTTTACCTGTCGACAAAAGTGAACAAGATTCAAAGTTTGCTCAGTAGTTTTGAATATGTCGTTGACCATTGAACCAGACCAATCAAGATACATGATCATGCCATGGTTCTTACCGTCAGGAACGATGTTGACTTTGCGGAAAATGTCATCATTGTATTTGTATGAATTCATCTTCACTGGGTCAATCACACCAGTCTTGGAGATATATGAACGAGAGTAATTAGTAGCAGACTTCTTCATCTCAAACTCTTTGACGAGGTAGTTGATTGTTCTTTTGTTGTTGACAGTAAACTCTTTCAACAAGGCACTTGCCTTTGATTCAAGGGCAGTATTAAGCGCATCGCATTGATCGTCTGCATAATATCCATCTTCTTGATGAGGTCGAAGGATAGAAACAAATCTATTGTTCAGAATAGTTTTGTAATCTGTCACAAATTGTTTGTGATCAATATCGGTAGTCATAAATGTTGTAATGGTGGAGAAATTGACGTTCTGTCCATGTTCACCTTCGATAGCTTCGCGAAGCATTTGATCAGTCTTTGCTACCAACTCATCTTCAGGACTTTTTGCATCTTCAACATCCTCTTCAGATTCTTCTTTAGTTTCACTCTTTGCCTCTGAGTTATCTTCACTTTCAGATTCCTCTTCATCAGATTCTTCAGCATCTTGATAACCATCATCGTATGCTTCATCATCAGACTCATCGTCTTCTTCACCTTGTTCCATTTCTTCAGAAGGCGATGGCATATTTTGCATTTGCTCTTGCTGTTTGTCTTTTGCTTCAGCATACAATCGCTCACAGATATCAACTACTTGTTCCCATGTTTCTGCTACAGCAATCTCATCGATCCAGTGTTGCTCGTCTTTTTCAATACGAACGCCAGCAGACATACCACATTTGAAATATACATTGATGCGGTCGATTAGGTTCATCTCATTCACATCGTCGATGTCACCACCGAAAAAGTTTTCAGCAAGCATCTTACGATAAGACTTGACGAACTCACGTCGAAGACCTTGATACTTTCGCTGGATTAGTTTTTCGATACGCGCATCCTCAACTACATTGAGATATGACTTGAATGCTTTACCCTTACTTTTGTCAGTAACAGCATCATGTAAACCTTGCTCTGGTGTATACAGAGCATGACCAACTTCATGACCAACAAGGTGATCATAGGTGTAGTCTTTCATGTCGTTCCACTGGGGAAGTGTAAGGACACGATCTTTTACATCGAATGATGCAGTAGGAACGTTGTCGTGAACCACTGTAAGATTTTCAGTGGCGAGAAGTTTAGCGAGAATATCTTTAGTATTCATAAAATCCCCTTATTGATAAAGGTCTGATTGAATAGGTGTTAATTCAAAACCAAATTTGACTTTAGCGTCTAAAAAACTTTCTGCCTCTATTACTGACTGAACGTCGCCTGTTCTTTTAGTAAGTATGGCTAATCGTGTTTCGTTGCCGTAGGTCTCGGGGATTTCCGTTAAGTAATATTTCATAGTTGTTTCCTCTCTCATTAAGTGAACAACCATTCTACAGCATAACTGAGAAGAAGTAAAGCTTTTTGCTATACTTTGTGGCTATATGCATATAACCAAAAGTAATATGCTGTAGAATCAAATACTTAACAAAAAGCTGACTATTTTGTCTGTGTCTTCAGGTGTTTCGTGGGGAAACTCTACCACACATCCCTTCTCCTCTCCAAACAGTGTGGAGCGGTCTCCAAACGCCTCGAGAACGTTTTGACATTTGGTCTTGGTAGTTTGTATGAACTTATCAGATTGATTGCTTCCTCGCTCTTCATAACGCTTCTCTCGAGTGCTGTCAGACACTTTCAGGTGTATTATTGTTAGATCGTCGCCAACTGCTTCAAAGAAGGTCTTGCTATTAAGTCTGTCTCCCTCGCCAAAGATTACCTCATTTGGTTTAGTTTTGATCCACTCTATCGCTTTTGGTGCGACTGCCATACTGAGTCGGTCTGTACCACTGAAGGTTTCGCCTTCTTCGTATTTCCCAAGCACTCTATATGTGCCACGAATATGACGCACTATTGCTGCATCACCATCCTCTTCATCTTCATACTTAGAATGAACATGCGTATCAAGCAAATCCGTCACACGCTCTTGCGACCAGTTTTTTCCTATGCGTTTCATCAATGCCTTCATCAATGTAGACTTGCCAGTACCAGGGATGCCAATAATATAAACTAACTTCATCAGAAAAATCCTTCCAAACTTGATTCCGTTTCATATGCCTCAGGGTGATACCGCTGAACAATATCTTTCCCAAGTTTACTTTCCAAATAATCATACCACTCTTGCTGTGCCCACATATTAGGACTCACACCATTCCAGTATTCTCTCCACAATTTATGTTCTCTGTTGAGACGACGATCGTCAACAAAGTTTTTGCGAGTCGCTTCATATTCCCATGAACCAAGTTTGTCCATATCCTCGCGGAAGTAGTACACCAATGACATACGCATGAAATCATCCTCACCAGAGTCAGGTGCTTCGATAGGAGTATTGCCGTGAATCACTCGCATGTTGTCAATTAGTAATAGATCGCCTGGTCGAATATTAATTGCTGCACGAACTTCAGGTGTCACCAAGTATCCACCCTTCCAGTCTTTGCCTTCAGGAGAGATTACTGTAAGGTTTGAATATCCTGCATTCAACGAACCAGCATCACGATGGCATGCCATTCTAGCATTACGATCTTTGGTTGTAGTGTTGACGGTGATTGTAGTGAATGTTGTATCCTCACCAATCAAGAACTTATTATCTAGACGTTTAGCAAACTCATTTTGTTTTTGCCAACGTACAGGGAGCATACGCTTGAACTCTGCCTCAAGTTTACGAGCAAATGGATAAGACTTCTCAAACTTCTCACGATTGTGGTCAACGTATGCAGTAGCACGACCATAAGGAATGCGTGGATACCGACCATAGAATCCAGCGATACCTGACCAAATAGCAGTAGCATACGAAGTATCACTAATCCAAGTTTCTTTGAGCATCTTAGCATACTTGCCTGCATCTTCAACCGTCATGCCTGCCATTGCCATCATTGCTTCAGGAAAGAAGTTTTTGTAGTCTGAATAACTGTCCTCAATCTTAGTTGTCAACCAAACACCACCACGTATCTCATCCTTTTCTACTTCATGTTTCTTGCGCAGTGCTTCTATTTGATCTGAACCATCGATTGCTTGCGGTTGTCCCTTGATATAATAGTCAAGTACATCTCGTTGGAAACTCGTTACCCACTCACGACCACTTTGCGTTTCTTCTCTTGGACCAGCAGCAAGTCCACGATTGTTTGATTCTATTGCTGCATCAAATAATCCTTCATATGCACCACGCTGTTCTTCAGGAGTGAATACGTTTTTGCGGAACTTGAATGCGATGGTAGTTTCATCCATCACAACTTTGTCACTCGTCATGTCTGTAGTTGGTAGATAGAAGTCAGCATCACTGTCAACTAGGATGTCATACGAACTTTTGTCAACATACTTCCCAAGCACATCATCATCAGAAATAATGAATTGTGCGACATAAACATCTTGCCCCTCAGCACCTTTGCTCTTCAACCATTTCTTGCCATTAATCTCAATTGTTTCCATCAAAAGAATTCCTCTAATCCAACGTTCGTATTGGTGAACGTCTTATTGTAATCTATAACGCCTGTATCTAAGTATATCTCCATTTTACCCTTATTTATGGAATTTGTCAAGTATTTTTTGTCTAGAGTCTCTGATCGAGCATCCCATAATGGTTGCCAATCTATACCAAACCATCTGTCTTGCTCAACCTTTTTGATTTCCTCTGCTTGCCTGTCAAGATAGTATCCGAGATATCTGCCATCTCTTTTGCGGAACAGTTTCTTGAATGAGCACAAGCACGTTTCCATAGCAAAGTAGTCAGCTTTGTCTGCTGACTGTGGGAATCTGCGTTTCACTTCAGATAATATTTCTGCTGCTTCGATGTTTAAATATTCAAGTTGCGTTTCATCTAGTCTTTGATTTACCCATTCGTCACGATCAACAGCATAACATAGACCATTCCGATGGGAACGAGACCCAGTATAGTCATGCAACCACAAAGAATCAACATCAAGATTAACTTGCCCACAATGCTTGAGAGTTTGTAGATAAAACCAAGAAGTATATCTGCCATATTTGTGCCAACCATTTGCAACCTCCCATAGATTGTAAAAGTTTTTCACAGGGTCATCTGTTAGATGCTCTGCTATTGCTTCACCTTGTGTTCGATTGCCAACCCATTCTTTATAAGATACAAACTGCGAAGGCAGATGTCCCTTGTTCCACTTAGTATCATTTTGATATCGAAGACGCGAATAGTTATCATCATTCCATTTCTTCAGACGATCTACACCAACCAACTCCATGTCAGGGAACTCGTTCCAGATCACATATGCAGTTGGCCAGTAGTATGTAGTTCCATACAACCAAATCAACCACAGTCTCTGCTCGGTGTTATATTCAAACCGATCAAAGTAGTAATTGGTCATGAACAGAGCAGAGTCGCAATCCTCCAACTCCAATGACCAACCAAACCAATCAATAAAATTTTCTTTGCGTGATTGTATCAAAAGAATTCCTCAAGTGTTGCTTGATCAATTAGTAATGAGTCACGCATCCAAGCATCACCCACCTGTTCAATTGCAGTTCTTACTTGCTTTGTTTTCTTTGATCCAAACTTATGTTTCTCTACACTCTCGCTCGCAAGTCTTTCCAAGACCTTTGAATCAGTTGGCAATGCTAGTTTAGGATCTCTGATTGCCTTTGTACGAAAATTATTTTGCGCAAAGGAAGAAGGGAATAATGGCTGATCACTCCTCAAAGAACCAGATGGATCAACTCCCCAAAAGATCAGACCATTACGATTGTGCCATGTAACAGAGTCTGGCGTGCATGATATTTTTAATCTATGCATTCCATTTTCATAAGCATCTAACATAACTAGATCCCAGATCTTAGAAGCATATCCATTTCCTTCTTGACCCTGCATCGTAACAATCTCATACAGATTAATATACTTTGACCGCTTGCTGTAAGTCGCAAAAACAAATGCTACTGGATCATTGTTCACATTAAGAACAAATGGTTGATGTTTATCGTAGTTCTTGAATCTATACCACAAGCTGTGCGCAGAGTTTAAAAACTTTGTATTCTTGCCTTCTGACGCATTTTTAATAATTTTCTCTAGTTGCTGAGCAGTTTGTATTCTATCAAGCATGTTGTAAATCTTTCATCACTGTGTCAATTTGTTTAGTATTCCAAACGTGATTATCGTAATCGTGGATAACAAACATATCGCATCTTTGTGGAGAAGTCAAGTTACTTCTTATTGCGATGTCTTTAGTTGAAGTGAATATTACTCCATTAGATACTTGCGTTTTCCATAAAGGTCTCTCGTGATTACGAAATCCAGATAACACTTTTTCTGAATTAATTGTAACGACTGCCATCGATCGATCGTAAAACTTTGTCAAAGGATGTTCATCGTTTTCTAATGCACGCAATATCAACTCGCTATCATTAGCAGTTTGGCATTTATACTCCCACGTTGAAGGATCTTCTTGAGAGATAACGCCATTGTGTGCAATTGAAAGATTGCCATTGTCAAATGGTTGATTGTAACGTAAGTCTGAGGTGGAGTATCTTATATGACCAATTAGATACAAACCACCATCTTCGTTTATCCAGTCCTCTATGTTTCTCGTTTGGAAAAACTCTGTGACAGGAATACCCTCTTTGTCTGTATGTACTTTTCCGTCTTTTACATACGAAACTCCAGTTGCATGTTTACCGCGAACCATCGTCTGCTGGAAAACTTCTCGTACAAGTTCTATATCTGACTTGCTCACATCAACAAGGGAAACACCAATCACTCCGCACATATAGCGTGTTTCCTTATTCTATCTAATTTTTGTTTTTGTTTCCTTGCTCGTTCTACTCTTAGTTTTGAAGCACGTTTCACAAACGTGATGCCTTGTAGGTGGTCGTACTCATGTTGAAATACTCTAGCAGTATATCCACTGAAGTCTGTTGTATCAACATATCCATCATGCCCAGAAAATCTAGCTCTAATTACAGCAGGTCTTTTTACTTTTACAAAAAGACCAGAGAAGGACAAGCATCCCTCCTCCATATCTGATGTCCCCTCAGTATTTACTATCGTCGGATTAAAAACTGAGAAGATTGAATCGGGATTGTTTGGGTCGCCCATAACAAATGCTCTGTATGGCAAACCAATTTGTGGTGCTGCAAGACCAAATCCTTTATGTTTGATCATTGTTTCTTTCATACTCTCGAACAAGAATTCTGGATCTTCAAAAGGATCTTCAAAATCAAAATACTCCGCTTCTTTTGATAGAATCGGATCATCATCTGCTACTAGTTTATATATCATGTCGCTATCCTACTGTAAGATTTTACTTTTTCAAATTTTATCATACTGCGAAATTTATCAACCATCTGATCAGACTTGTGAGAGATAACAAAGATATTTGTTCCACTCATTTCTCTGAATAGGTTCATTAGTATCTCGCTTCCGTTTGCATCTAGTGATCCATCAAATACTTCATCAAGTATGAGTAGATTTGTATTCACTGAGTTCTTCAACTTAGCAACTGCCCTCCATGTTAACATCAACGACAAGTCGATCCGCGCCTTCTCACCTTCACTGAACGAAGCATAACTAAACTCATCTCGGTGTCTAGAACGTATTACCTCGTTGAACTGCTCGTCAAGTGTGAAGTCAACAAAGAAGTCCATAGATGCTAGATACTTGTTGACCAACTTATTGATTATTGGAACATACTGTCGAATGATCTTAGTTTTGATACCACCATCCTTGAGCATCTTGCCAGCAAAGTCTAACACCACTCTAGAATTTACCAACTGTTCTCTGTCGGCAGATAAACTTTTATGATCAACATTTAATTTATCAATCTCAACATCGAAGGTTTTTTCTTCACCCATGCGATCGTTTAACGAGTCTATTTTTTTAGTATACTGCCCGATAGATTTATCTACATGTTTGATATCTGATTGCATAGAAGATATCTGTTGTTGCAACTCAGTAATAGCAGTTTGTGTTGCATTGATCTGCTCAAGTCTACTATGCAACTGATCGTTTTGTTTCTGTAGTTCTGATATAGCATCAGTGGTTTTAGATATGATACTCTGCGTTTTCTCAATCTTCTCTTCCTTGATCTGCGCAGCAATAATTTGATCGCAAGTAGGGCAGTTATCATGCGACTCAAAGAACTTCAACGTCTTACTACTAGAGTGTTCTTTGTCATGCAACTTACTCAGCAGATCAGAAACCTTCTCTGACTTCTTCTGAACCTTAGTGTGATCGTTTATAGTATCAAAGTGCGTTTGTATTTTCTCTTCAGTCTGTGATATGTGTATGTTAGTATTTGCATTAGTTTGATGAGCACTAGCAATCATCTCTTCATACTCTTTTATTTCTTCCCCTATATCACTCTTGACTTGTCGCAGATATTGCTGTTGAACCTCTATCTTGTTTTCAATCAACTCTACTTTATACTCAATGTCCGTGATATCATTTTTATTCTTAGACATGCGATCTCGCAACAAAGTATTCATTTGACTGAATATCTGTATGTCAAGCAGATCCTCGATAACCTCTCTACGATCTCGCACAGATAACTGCATAAACGGAGTGAATGTAGCGGAACCAAGTATTACAACCTGCGTAAAAGATTTGTAATTGAGTTTTAGAATCTGCTCTTCAAGAATTGCTTGATAATCTTTCACATTTCCTGGTTGTGGCATAAGTTCGCCATTCTTCCAAATCTCAAACACGCTAGGTTTGTATCCACGAACAATTTTATAATTGACTGTACCAACATGAAACTCTACCTCAGCACGTGTGTCTTTTCCATTCACCGTGTTGATCAACTGAAGCATGCGGACTTGACGGAATGGTTTGTTGAATAGCACCCAACACAAGGCATCAAGCATCGTAGACTTGCCTGATCCATTCTCACCAACAACGACTGTGCTAGGAGATCTGTCTAGATGTATTTCAGTATATACGTTTCCAGTGGAAAGGAAGTTTTTCCATCGGAGCTTCTCAAAATGTAACATAAGTTTAGATATTTACAGTCAAAGATTCATTATACAACGATCTCATTAAAATGTCAAGATCTTTCTTTGGTGTTGTGTCAGGCAGTTGATCAATGTATTTGCTCATGATAGTAACAGTGTCTTCTGCTTCATTTACAATATCACTGTCATCCTCAAGATTTAGATTCAAGTTATCATCAACGATCTGTATGTTAATTGGGTTTGCTTTGTATAACTTATCCATGAACAAATCGAACCAGTAAGGATTATCGCAAGTTTGTTTGATGACTTTCACATAAGTATTTTTGTAGAAGTCGAAGTCTGCACTGAGTATCTCTTCAATAGTCTTATCATTGTCATCATAGAATGCTTTATGAAACATGTTGAATGGATTATTGATCATCTCTAGATCTCTGGTGTCTGTATCATAGATATGAAACCCTTTAGGATCTTGATAGTCTATCCATGTCATCTCATAGGGGCAACCCAAATACTGTACGTTTCCTATTTTGTTCTTGTGATGGAAGTGCCCAGAGTAAACTGTGTCAAACTTTCTAAACATAGAAACATCCATTCCATGCGCATTCACATTACCTCTATCCATCAACGCACCAGATACTTCTAAATGAGACATCATAACTTGAGCTGGAGTTTCTTCCATTGCTTGCACAGCATCTTTATAATTCTCTGCATTAATCCAAGGCATGATAAGAATATCGTGTCCATCAAAGTTTACAGTAGCAGGTTTATCATAAGACTTGACCGCACCATCTCGGAATAATTCTTTCATCGAGTTGATCTCGTTGGTGTTCTTATAAGGAACATCATGATTACCGATGATGACATGCAGATCTATATTATATTCAGAGCATTTATCAATGAACATTTCTTTCATGCGACGAAGTGTCACATAAGAAATATATTTTCTCCTATCCACAATATCCCCCAAATGGATAATAGTATCAATGCCTTGTCTAGTGAGGTGAGGGAAGAAAACTTCATTGTAAAACCTTTCAAAATAATCTAGGAATGCTGTGTTGTCATTTCTTGCACCGAAGTGCGTATCAGTAATCAAAGCGATTTTCATATTACTCCTCGTGAACGACCTTTGTCTTTTTCTTTCGTCTTTTATTTTCTTCAAAGTTGTTTATGAACTCTGACATATACTCTTGAGTCCATTCATTATACTTGATATCGTCTGAAAAGTCAACGCCTTTATCATGTGATTGTCGATCAGATGTTTGTTGAAAAACATTGATATGCTCTGATGCTTTGAATTTAGTGTACAGATACTTCTTCTCTTTTTGTATACGTCTTAGAAACGCAAAGTAAACGATCTGTGTAAAGTATGCAAAGGGATTGCTAGACTTCTCAGGATTGAAGTTGTCGATATATTGTAAGCAGTTTTCAATACCGTCACATATCATCTCTTCGCGGAATGTGTAGTTGACGAAGTTTGGTTTGTATGATAAGTGCGTAGCAATCTTCATAATACAATCAGCAACATAGATTGGCACGACAGGTCTTTCACCACCTGAATCCTCTGCCTCTTTGACAGTTTCTTTAAAAGCAACCATTGCTTCTAAAAATTCCTTATTGTTAACGTAGTGCGGATTTTTCTTTTTGTTTCTGATCATTACATCACTCCTCAGTGTATCATTATGTTTGATGTGTTTGCAAAATATTCATATGCATCTATTATATCGTCTCGTTCGTCTCGTTTATCAGTGTCTGATTTCTTATCTTCATCATGGTCATATATCATTCTATCTAAAGCAGTGATATAGTATTCTGCCATTTCTTCTGCAGCAGGTGCCATACCAACTATATGTGCCTTTTGTATTGTCATAAAATTATCTTCCTCAAGCAACGGAAACCATTGGTATGCTAACAAACTTGCTGATCTGCCAGCATTGCGCTCTGTTCTTATCTCTAGTGGATTGTTTACTAACAGTGCGGTTTCAGTTTCTTCGACTACATCTGTTACGATTGTATCACCATTAGTAAGTTTTATTAGTTGTAAAGATATTTTCATAGTTTCATGCTTTCAATATAAACTGGTTGATTCGGTTTATTATACCAACTTGGAATAGTATATCTTGTTCCTTCTCTAATTAATCTCACACCATGAGCATACTGCATTCCATGAAAAAATGCCACACGTCCTTGTTTTGGTGCTACACTCATATCTTCAATAAATGTTTCACCGCCAGTATAATTATCATTCAGGTATGATATAGCAGTAAATATAGTATCAGGATGCGCTAAATCAATATGAGAATCTTGCCGTGCGTTTGTTTTCCATTCTACTATTTCACTCCAACCATATATTATGGTTTCGTCGCAGTAAGTCTTCGATGCATCAAATAGTTTGTTTTTGTATTCGTTCATTTCATTTATGTTATCTATATTCAGTATTTTGTTTGAGTCTTCTTTACTTGGTCCAATGCGATGAAATAATTCTATTGCTCGTTCACATTCTTCAACAGTAAAAAAATCATCAACTATAACTATCTTATTCATGTTTTAAATTGATATTGTATATTTTATAATCAAACTCTTCTTCATTGTACATCTTTATTCTGACTGCGAAGTGTTTGAGTGTATGATTGCAACTTGTTTTTTTACAGAGGTCGTCGGCAATGTCATAGAGTGTTGCTCGTTCTTTGTTATCACCTTTTCGTAGACCACGCCCGATACTTTGTAGATTCCGTATCCTAGACTTAGAAGGACTAGCAAATACGATATTATGAAGATTGCGTATATTGACCCCAGTAGAGAACGTCCCATAGGACGCGACGATAATTGCACTCCGCTCTCTTTCAGTAATTTTTCTAACTTCTTCTCGTTGATCAGCATCTACACCTCCGTGAACAAAAAAGACATGCCGATCTTCTTCAGCTTCTGCCTTTATTAAATCGTATAAAATTTTACCATGTTTCTCAACCATTTGGAATAGTAATAGTGTATTCCCATTTCGCGTTAAAGTCAAGTTCTTGATGAACTGATTTCGCTTTTCGTTGCCTATCAAAAACTGTATCTCATCTTGATACTTTGCATTGTGCATAACCTTACATATATCAGGTGGATACTTCAACACTAATGCTTTGATTCTAAAATCGGCAAGAGTTCCTTGCTCAATTAGATCTTTAGTTTGTACGACTCTCATTACTGGACCAAACAAACCTTCCAATACTAATTTATTCGTCTGCGTATCGTCTAATGTTCCAGTAAATCCAAATCTATACTTACACTCTGTCATCTTCTCCATAATCTTAGTGAGAGAGTTTGCTTTGAATAGATGTGCTTCGTCACCAATGATTAGATCAAAGTTATCAAAGTATGATTTTGGTTGCTTGTATATACTCTGCCAAGTAGAAATAAAAACTTGCGCTTCAGCATCAAATTTATCTTGACCAGCAGTTATAAGATGAGTATAATAGAACTGTCCCTTTGAAGAATAAGAAATAAAATCACTATTCATCTGTTGCACTAGACTAGTGGTTGGTACAACAACTAATGTTCTTTGCGCTAGATTGTTTGCCAAGTAGTATTTCAAAAGAGAGTATATTATATAGGACTTTCCACTCGCTGTAGGCGAGAGAACTAATGCTCTGTTATTGCGAATAGCATGAGCAACTGCTCTAGTCTGATAATCTCTAGGTTTGAATTTCTCTTCAGTGATAAACTCTTCTAGATCATTTATCGCGACGTCTTCTGTATCTTCTAGACCATCGTGCACAATAACTTGATAGTCTCTTTCCTCAGCAAAACGTTTAATGTGATCAATCAGTCCAACATATATTTGTTGCGTGTTCACGTTGAATAATCTAATCTTACCATCCCAATAACGATTACGCACTGATGGCATAAACTTAGCACCTGGGACTTCGAAGGTGAAGAAGTCTGACAACTCTTGTGATGTTCCTCTTTCACAATCAAGTTTCAGATACACTTCATTCTTCTTATAGATTTCAATCTTATCCATTACATAGAACCTTGCGTAAATCGCACCCAGTCAATCGCAGACTTGATCTGAAAGTTTCTGTTATTCAAACTCTTGACGATTGCCTCCACATAAGCAACCTTCTCACCTTGTACAGAAACCTTCAATGTATTTTCAATATACATATCGTCTGCTTCTAGGTAGGTTTCAACTTCGTTCTTGAGTAGTTTCTTGTAGAACTGATCTCTGTTTATCTCAGATAGTTCTTCTCTATCAAGCTCACCCAAATAATATTCGATGAGTGTTTTGCGAATGCGTTTGTTCTCTGCCTTTAGTTTGAACAGTACAACACGTTCGCCCATAAAGATCTTGAGATACTTATTGTGGAGTTTAGGAATCTTGGTTGCCTCTCGGTCAAGTTCCGTTTCATCAATCTTACAGTCTTTGTCCCACTCGGAAACAATGTCTTCAATCTTCATTATGTAATCACCTAGAGTATGTTATACTCTCTATTATAATATATTACACCACTGATGTCAATATATATCTTCTGTATGAGAAGGAAACGTTAGCGTTCAAATACTCAACGTCACCTTGTTCAATATTAAATTCTACTGCCGATAAAGATGTTGGATACAAATCAACAAACTTCACGTCTACATTTGGTTTGTATTGATTGGTAGTAATCAACAAAGATGCATCTGAAAATATACCATAGTTCGATTGGACATTCGCTCTTTGTTGGAACTCATCTGGATATCCAAGTCCAATCAACCAATCATATATTTCTTGGAAGTTCTTCAAATCTTCATCAACACGAAATTGTAATTGCAATTGACCAAACGCTAGTTTTTCGCCAGGAGTTGGTAAGCGTATGAATGGATTTTGTGTTTCTACCTCACCTACAGAAATCTCTGGTATACTAGCACTCGTGCAAAAATAGTTTACATTGGGCAGACGCTGAATAGCGAACTGAAACCCTATGGGAGATAGAAAGTTTTTATTTTCTGGATCGGTTGCCATATTATATCCTTATCGTTACTACTATTTATAAGAGAAACCAATAGGCAAAAAAAGAGAGATCCGAAGATCTCTCTAAAACTGGTTCACTAAAGTGAATCTTGTTTTTATCGCATTAGGTAGATTACATTAAGTTTGCTACTTTTACGAGTCTGTAGTAGATGTTTCCATCACCAGTACCTAGACGAGCAGCAATACCGTTGCCATCATTGGTAGCGAAAGGATTAGAGACCATGCCGTAGCGAGTCTTAAATCCGATCTTTGGTTGGAAAGTGTTCTCACCAACGGCACGAACCATTTGAAGCGGAACGTATGGGCAGTAGAACAATCCAGCATCGAACGAAGATGAACCTTTGTATCCGAGTGTGTAGTAGTTATTGGTTGCATCTGAGAAATATGGATCGATGTAAACCTTAATTCTACCATTCATCACACCAGCGAATGTGTTACCTGTGTCATCAACTTGTAAGTTGTTGTTAAGAGCAGGAGTGTAATCCAATACACCAGCCATTTGAAGTGCAGAAGCAACATCAGATGAACAGATTAATGTATTACCCTTACCACGTCTTGTTGACTTAGCAAGTTCGTTAGCATCTCGCTCTACTTGGAACATAAGACCTTTGAACTTCTCAACTGACCAACGACCATTAGAGTCTGTGTCAAGATCGAAAGTACCAGAAGTCGTAGTGTTTTTAGTAGCACCAGCAACTGCAGAGTAGTTAATAGTACGAACAACTTCGCGGTTAATCTCAGCAAGAATTTCAGCAGAGAGAATATTGCTTAGTTCTGTTTCAGCGTCAAGACCATGTACTGCCTTTAAGTCTTGTGCAAGTTCCATTGTGTACTCAGCTTTAAGAGCACGTGAAACAGCAGTAACTGCAACTTTCTCAATTGAGAATGCCATTTGGTTGAAAGGAGCATGAGTCCCATCACCTAGTCTTTCTGCTTCAGTAGTTGTCATACCTGAATGAACGTTGTATGCACCACCTGTAGAGGAAGCAGAACGATCAGCAGGATCTGTACCAGCTTGAGCACCAGTAGCAGATGCGTTTGCAGCAAATGTGTTACCAGAGAATCCAGCATCTGCTTCATTGAAGAGTGCTTCTGCTCCAGTCTGACTGGTTGAACGTGAACGCATTGCAAAGATCAATCCTGTTGGACCAGTCATTGGTTGTACGCCACAAATATCGTAAGCGATAAGGTTAGGCATTGAACGACGTACTAGTGAAATCAGTACTGGATCGTAAATGTCAACATTACCTGCACTTGCTACTGAAGAGGATGCGCCCATTGCGTTAGCGGGTGCTGCCTCGCCCAAAAGCGTAGGTGCGTTATAACCACCAGAACCTTGAGCTTGCTCACGAGCAGACTTCTCTTGGTTTTCTAGTAGTGTTGCTACTGTAGCACGTTTATGGGCATCTGCAATCTTTTCGAGGTCAGGATGCTCAAGAACTGGCTGCCACTTCTTGATTAAATCATCATTTTGATTCATTGTTAGGTCTCCTTTAATGGGTAATCTATCCTAATGTTTATTATTTATATAAAACTATTTTTTGATGCTATTTGAAATGGCAGACATATAAGCAGACATTCCAGGATCAATGTTGTTCTCAGCATCCTCATCAATCTCTAGCGGTTCATCATCAATTGCAACTTCTTCGCTGACAACTTCATCAGACTTGAAGTAATTGCTTTTAAGTGTCTCAAGTTTTTCAACATAAGACTCATCACTTTCAAACTCTACACCTTCAGCTAACGATGCTAGTTTGATTGCTTGAGATTCTGTAAGACCTTCAGAAACTTTGCCGAGAATAATCTCAACTTTTGCTTCCGTTAGTTCTTTGCTAAGGTCGATAGACTTTTCCATCTCTTCGTTGACTGACTGCTGTAGTTCTTCAACCTTACCAGCAAGTTCGTCTACTAGATCGACTTTCTCTTCAGGAACTTCAATATAGTTCTCAACGAATAAGTCTTTAAGACCTTTCATAAAGTTTTCTTGGATTTCAGCACGAATACCTTGCTCAACTGCAAGTTCGTTCTCTTTCATCCACTCTTCAGCAACGTACTCTAGATATGAATCTAGTTTACCTGCCATATCTTCAGCGATTTCGTCTTTAGCAACTTCCATCTCTGCTTCAAGATCAACAGTAACTGTTTCCAGTAACTCATTGACTTTAGAAACAACTGCTGCTTCAAAGATTGTTGTTGCTTTAGTAGTAAACTCTTCGGAAAGATCTTGACCACTAAACATTGCAGCAATATCTTCTGAAACGTTTACATCGCCTGCTTTAATTTGTCGAATTTCTCGAACAGAAACAGCAGTAGTCTCTTCAGACTCTTCAGCAACCACTTCTTTACCTTCAAGTGCGCTCATGAGTGCTTCGTAAACTTGCTCAAACTGTTCTTTCTTCATACCCTTCATTTCTTGGGTAATCTTTTGGATAGCAGCAACCTTACTAGTTTTAGAAGAAGAACCTTGTTTCACTTCTTTCTTCTTATCACCAGCATCTGGTTTAGCACCAGGTGGTGTTGCTTCTTTTCCCTCAGGATCTGGAACTTCAGCATCAACATCGAAAGATGCCTTTGCCTCGTCAACCTGAGATTCTACTTCTTGATCGAGAATTTCTAAGTCCTCGTCTTTTTTGATTTCTGTATCAGACATCTGGATTGCTCCTTCGTGAAGTTATCTCATTTGTTATTTATTTATAAAAATAAAACTTTTACCGTTTCAAAGTCTCTAAGAACTTTTCGAAGAGACGCATCTTGTTCGCTTCAACTTCTTTAGCACTCATTTTCTTTGCTTCGTTTCTAATTTTATCAGCTTCCATCATCTGCCACTCGTTACGAGCAGCATTAAACACCCACTCAGCACCCTCCATAATTCCTTCAACGAAAGCGTTAGGAGCAGAAGGATCTGCTACAATATCGGCAGCAGTTGCTAAATAAAAGTCATCTTGTACTTGGGCAACGCCATTCTTACCTTGTTTCAACGAACCCATTCCACGAGATGAAACACCTAATGTAGCACCTTCATCCATAAGTGACTTGACAATCGCACCGTATGGTGTTTCTGACATAATCTTAGCACGTCCCTTATAATTATCACCATCACGTTCTAAACTTGTGATAAGATGAGACACACGCTCAAGATTAATTGTTGGTCCTTGCGGATGCCCCAACTCCCCATAAGCACGATTCTTTTCTACATATTCTTTATTGTATCGAGCAATTTCCTTATCCAACACTTCAGTTGGATAAATGCGTCCATTGCGGTTCTTGATATTACCTTGCATGAACACGCCTTCAATAAAGTAGTTCTTCTTTCCATTTTCCTTTTCTTCTGAAAGAAGTTTTACCTCTTCTGTAATTTCTGTAATTAGTTTCATTACTCAGACCCCTCCGCAATTTTAGTAGCGAAGCATCCAGCTGCTCCTGTTATCGTATCCTTTGGTCTTTTTCTTATTGTGACCATTCCATTTATTGGAAGTCTTATTGATACTTGACTTGCTGCATAATCACCATGTTCGCCTGCAGCATTTGGAGCAGCAGTGTTAGCAATAACAACTGTTCTAGCAGTCCCATCATTTGATAGGTGAACAGCAGTCGCTAAAAATACATTGGTTGCGGAGTTGGTCGCTACGGTATTTGCTAATGGTTTGATTGCCATTTTGTTACCTCATGTTCTTGATAAGAGTGCTGTATAACTTCTTATCATTCTTTTGGATTATTTGAAGAACGCCATCACGAGGATCTGAATCCATTGCTTTGATCATCATAGCGAGGTCTTTTGGGTCAGGATTACTTTTCATCATATCTGCTACAGCGAGCATATCGTTTTTATCTATACCACCACTTTTTTTGGCATATGCGGCAAGTGCTTTATCTGCTTTGCCCTCCGACATAAACTCTGAGAATGATTTCATCATTTTAAAACCTCTTCTCTTGATCCATTGAACATATGATCGCCAGCAACAGGATGTCTTGCGACTTCTACCTTATGTACATCCTTAAACTGCTGTTCGCCTTTTGATTGTGGTTTTAATTCTTTTGTTTCGTCGCCTGATTGTTCTGGTGCAACGTAATCGCTAGCAGGTGAATCTTCTGTAACGAATTCTTTAAAAGTTTTAATCGACATTTTCTTCTTCCTCTGATTGCGCTTCAACCTCAACTTCAGGTTCAGACATAAATGATGCAGCAACTTCTGCCTTCTTCATTCCTACTGCATCTTGTATTTTGTTCATGAGCATCGACCCGACAGCATCCTTAAAATCAGATGCATTACCGTCTGCTGCCATCTTGATGGCGTCTTTCATACTATATTCGCTCATATTTGCTCCCTAATATATTTATATTTATACGAATTCGTCATCATCTTCACCCTCACCAGTTTCTTTCTCTGATTCTATTTGAAGATCGACTTCTTCTATTTCTTCTTCGGTCTGTTGTAAGACATTCTTACGAACCCACTCGACTGAATAGTATTTGCCAACATAAGCATCAATCTCACTCAACAATCCTAAACGTTCTCGCATTATCTCAGCAGTCTTTAGTTCTGTGAAATGATTGTCTTGTTGAAAATTATAACTTAGTTGATTCTTAATTTCTTTCCATTCTACCTTTGTAATAATTCCCTTCAAGAGCAACTGTTTCTCAAGAATGGTATTAAATAGATCAGTAAATCTAATTCTTAGTCTTGTTATAAACTTTGCAAACTTCAACTCATCACGAGTAATTTCAGAAGCACGACCTAAGTTAAATGATGCGTCAGACTCTAATCTAGCAGTTGGCACATTCAATGATTCGTATAACTTGCGACGGAAATACTGAACATCATCCAACTCACCTAAGTTCTGACCAGCTGGAAGTGTAGTAATCTCTGTTGAACGACCACCCTCACGTCTTGGTAACCAGTAGTCCTCAAGCATCGTCATAAACTTGCGATCGTCTTTTACATCTCCAGTAGATGCATCGTACACAAGTTTGTTTTTATGTTTTGCCATCATGTCGCGCAAGTATTGTTCTGCCTTTGCTTTAGGTAGATTACCGACATCGATGTAAAATATTCTTCGTTCAGGTGCACGTGCTAGTCGATAGATAACTGTAGCATCTTCGAGCATACGCAACTGATTCATAGGTTTGATCGCTTTGTGTAGATGCGATCTTACCATCTTGTTGTTCTCGTCTAGAATACCTGAGTGACAGTAGGCAACAGAGTCTGGTGCTATCTTTACACCTTGATTACCTGCTGATACACCCTTTTCTGAATAGATAAAATACTCATTATATTCTTTTGGTATAAACTGACCATTTGGTTGTACGTTTGATTGAGATCTTTTTTTCTCACTTCTAACCTTTTTGATCTTTCGTGGATCAATAAATCTTATCTCTTGAATCCCAGTTCTAGGATTAGCAGTATCAATCATTAGATGATAGTATAGTCTACCATCAACATACCAATTACGGAATATATCGTATGCTTTAGTTTTAAAATGTAACATCCCGATCATTTGATCAAATTCTTCACGAATTGCATCTCGTATCTGCTCTGGCATTTCTACATTATCCAGAACAATACTAACAGGCGGTTCATCTGAATCGAAAACTATTGCCTCATTGATAACGTCATCAATAGCACGTTCACACTCTGGTTGTTGCGCCATGGTGCGATATCTAGTTACAAGAGCAGTTTCGTTTTTAGCATCACCATCTTGATCTATGGAAGTACCATAGAAACCACCGTCGCTGACGTTAAGAACGCCATCTTCAGCAGGTGGGGGTGCGAAAGATTGAACAGTAGGTTTCTGTTCCTCTTCTTTTGCTTTACCAATTGTGAACCCAAAGAGTTGAGCCATTTTTATTATCCTATGTCAAAGAGTTTAGGGTGATATAGATGTATTTATACCACCCCAAACGAATCACTTTTATCTTTCTTACTGACCGAGTGTTACGCCAGCAATACCACGGTTGATAGCAGTTTGTACTTCAGAAGATACGAAACTTTCAATTCTTTGTGTGAATGATGAGGATACAGAATCTGTCTCCCAATAATCATACGCGAATGTTGTCGTAAATTCCTGAACACCTTCTGCATCCCAAGAAAGATCTATAGTTGAGACTTCAGTTGGGAACAATCCAACGAACTTATAAGACTTGATTGCATTACCAGTTTGACTAAACTGAATAACTGTTGCATCAGACTTGTAGTTTTCTGGATTACCGCTGCCAGTTGTATTCGTATTGCCGATGTATGCATTGATACGCGATGACCAATTTTCCATAGCAGTACGAATTTCAAAACTCTCATCATTGATGATAGTAGGTGTCCAGTCAGCAAAAGTTCTGTTACCTGCAACTTTAATCTGGCGACCGAAGTATGGTACATCGATCTGACCCAGTGTTGCAGCAGGAATCTGCGCTGCCTTAACCATAAAACGAGAGGTCGGTAAGGTTTGGGCGAATGGTGTCGTTAGTTCGACATAAAAGAGCGAACTACGAGCACCACCACCAACTAGTGCACCTTTAAAATCGTTTACATTAAATGCCATTTATGTTCTCCTTTTCTTTATTTAGCCGTTTTGACCAACTATTTCAGAGAACTCAACGCCACTGCGAACGGCAACGAAATTCAACTGGATAAAGTTAATTGATCGGTTTGGTTTGACATAAATGTCACCAACAAACTCGTTTCGATCGACCACTTCACCTGTATTATTTGTTGCATCACACACAACCTTGAAGTCGGTGATACCACGTCTTCCCTGAACATCACGGAGGAATGGTTCCACTAGATTTCTAAATTGTGCACGAGTGAACTCATCATTGAATTCAAATAGCGTGAACTTAGCAGCAGTACTAATTGCCTTTTCAAGAACAATGAACAATCTTCGAACATTGATACGATCAAAAGCAGAAGGTCTACTGAGCATAGTCTTATCACCGAACAATAACGTACCCTGACCTGGGAATGTTACTACTGGGTTGATACCTTTTTTGTACAATTCATCACGATCAGTCTTAGATGGATTGAATGCAAGTTTAATAACGCTTCTAACTGAACCACGATTGAAACCTGCAGGTGAATACCATGGGTCACGTGTTAGATCAGTTTGAACCATTAGACCAGCGGTGTCACCATTTAGTGGAACATATCGGTAGATATCATTGTACTTGTCGTACTGATACTTCCAACCTGAATCCATAACTGCATATGATGAACTTGGTAGAGTGTCACGATAAGCAATAACTGCGTCTCTCGCTGCTTGTGGTGTAGAATTATTACCTACAACATCAGCACGTTCTGGTGAAACTACAGCAACACAATCTTTTCTAGTATCAGCGATATTTTGAATGATGTGTGTAGCAAGTGTTTGATCAGCAGCAGCACCTAAACACAGAGAAATGTCTACAGTTTCGGAATCATTGAATACATCCCAACCGTTGATTTTCATTGCAGCAGTAGGTGTAGCACCGTCTACACCATTAGTAAGACTTGATGTTAGAGGTAGGTCACTTGATGGATAGTTTGTTCCTAGATCTGCACGTTTACCAGCATTAGTTGCAGTGCTATCATGCGCTGTCCACCAAATATATGCTGATTGATTGTTTAGAACATCTTTGTAGTAAAGATTTGATCCATCATCAGACTTAGCGTCGGATGCTTGTGAAACATTCTCAAATGCTTCTATAACAGCACCTTGAGTACCAGTAAACTGTCCGTCTTCGTCAACAATAGCGTAATGCAAAGCATCACCTTGTGCACCTACAGTATTTGCATATGCAGTAGTTGTTGGTGCCTCACTAAAGTTGTTGAAGTATTCCCAACGACGAGTGATGTCAGTTGTATAGTTTGCTACTGTATTGCCTTGATATGCGGTAGACAATGTAATTGTGTTTCCTGCTAGTGTCGCAACTTTTCTTTGATCTTTTGCTGGACCAAGAAGTAATATGTCACCAACAGCAAATTTTGCTTCAGCGTTTGCAGTAGCACCTGCTGCAGCACCTGCTAGTGTAACTACGTCACTATTACGAGTAGCATAGTATGAATCGCCAACAACTGATTGCCAAGCATTAGCGTTCAGACAAGCAGAAACTTTTAAAGAGTTTCCTAACTCACCAGGCCACTTAGCAGCAACAACTCCATGTGTAGATACAACAGTATATGTTTCGTCGTAATGATCTTCGTTCTTAATGAATGCGCCAACTGTACCAGATGTAGCATTGTTTGCACCACTAACAACACGATTAACATTCAACGCATTGCCATAGGCAAGGAAGTTTGCTGCCGTGAAAAAATCAGATGCAGTGTTCGAGTTTGGCTTATTATATGTATTTACGAGTGTGTCTTCAGAATCAATCAACTGAATCTGGTCGACTGGTCCCCAACGAAAATGCCCTGCGATCGCACCTTGTGTTGTGCTTACTGCAGGGACAACCGTTGTAAGATCTATCTCGCTTACATTAACGCCTGGACTAACTTGGAAAGGCATGGTTTATCTCCTTCGATGTAAAGAGTCAAGTGTTTCAATTTACTAGATTATTTATAAAATAGTAATGTTGGTGACTTGAACTTAAATTGTTTTCTTATAGTTTATTATTTATAATATATTAAAACCATGATTTATCGCTTGGATTGACCACCTCACCACCCATAAATTCTGCGTCATCCGCAAAAAGATTTTCTGTCTCGTCTATTCCGTCATTAATAATTCCGAATGGTGTCAACTCATCTAGCAATTGTTCTTGTGTTTTATCTCTCAGTGTTGCCATTGTATTGTTGTCTGTATACAACTTGAAAAAATCTTGCCCAGACAACCAAGCAAATAATACTAGTCCCATCACCAAGTCATCATGCTTTCCAGATTCTGCTTCATATGAAACGCCTTTCTTAGAAAATGTTGACAGTTCTGATATAGTATCAAAGTCATTGATTATAAGTTGATCTTGCTCGATCAATAACTTTAATATTG